>OJKO01000007.1_pt1 | contig 135931 bp, 140 predicted proteins | sample 1596541 | NCBI WGS metagenome assembly OJKO01 (sample SAMEA4350163, study PRJEB24818) | metagenome | biome: human; feature: gut; material: faeces | place: Denmark | collected 2013-09
GATTAATGGATTGGGTGGCTCTAAATAATGGAATAGGTGGCTCTCAGTGCTGGACGGTGTGGCTCTGAATGCGTGGAATACTCAGCGGATTTTGTGACAACACAATTTAGAGTAGGCTTATTGGAAGCTAGAATTAAAGATGAGAGAATTCCTTTGTCTTATGGAATGTTAGGACAAGAAACAAATGGAGCTGGTGGAATCTTTAAAGCATTTAGAACAATTCCTGTAATTCTTGATATTGTAGAGGATATGAAAGAATTATGTCCAAATGCATGGTTAATTAATTTTACAAATCCAAGTGGAATGGTAACTGAAGCAGTTATTAAATACGGAAAATGGGATCGTTGTATTGGTTTATGTAATGTTCCAACGATTGCTATGATGAAAGAGCCTATTGCATTAAATGTAGATCCAAATGAGTTGATTTATCAATTCGTAGGGTTAAATCACTTTCATTGGCACAAAGTATATGATAAAGATGGAAATGAATTAACAAGTAAAGTAATTGATGCTATGTTGGATGGAAAAGATGTTGGTCTTCCAGCAAACATCAATAACGTTCCTTTCTTTGGAGAACAAATCAGAGAAATGAATATGATTCCTTGTGGATATCATAGATATTATTATCGTCAACAAGAAATGTTAGAGCATAGTTTGATGGAATATGAAACAATTGGTACTCGTGGTCAACAAGTAAAAGAAACAGAAAATAAATTGTTTGAATTATATAAAAATCCGAATTTAGATCATAAACCAGAAGAGTTATCAAAACGTGGTGGTGCTTATTACAGCGATGCAGCGTGCGAATGTATCAATGCGATTTATAACAATAAGCAGACTCATATGGTTGTTAGCACAAAAAATAGAGGAGCAATTCCAGAATTGCCTGAAGATTCAATAGTTGAAGTAAGCTGCTATATTGGGGCAAAAGGAGCAATGCCTGTTGCTTGGGGAAATTACCAAGTGCACAAAGAGGATGGCTTCAATGTATGAAGGCAATGGAAGAATGTACAATCGAAGCTGCAGTTACTGGTAATTATGGATTGGCACTTGAAGCATTTACATTAAATGAATTGATTCCATCAGGAGAAAATGCAAAGCGTGTTTTAGATGAATTGTTGATTGCACATAAGAATTATTTACCACAATTTAAGTCTACAATTGAAAAATTAGAAAAAGAAAATGTAACAATCAAAGATTCAGTAGTGAACGAGATTATTGCTCATGAGCGTTAAAAAAGAAGTATTTGGAATACATCCATCGGGTAAAGAAGTTTACAAGTTTGAAATCGTGAATAAACAAGGAATGAAAGCAGTAATCACTAATTTTGGTGCTATTCTAATATCCTTGTTTGTTAAAGATAAAAAGGGTAAAGGAATTCAAATCATTTATGGACCACAAGTGACAGTTATAAAAAGTGATTTTGAAGAATACGTAGAGAAAGTGAGTCAATAATGTTTTTTAGAAAGAAAGTTAATGAATTAGAAATCTTTAAATGTGCGCAAGGAGACATTGTGCCTATTGAAAATGTTCCTGATTCAGTTTTTGCAGACAAATTACTAGGTGATGGAATCGCAATCAACCCTAGTAATGGAGAAATTATTTCACCTGTTGACGGACAAGTTGTTATGATTCAAGATAGTCTTCATGCGATTGGGATTCAATCAGAGGATGGTATTGAAATATTGATTCATGTTGGATTGGATACAGTCGAATTAAAAGGCGAAGGATTCGTTAAGAAAGTGAATATAAATGATAGAGTGAATAAAGGTCAGCCTATTGTATATTTCGATAAAGAAATGATTGAAGAAAAAGGCTATAATATGATTACGATGATGATAGTTGTTAATGATGAGCGTATTTCCAAATTGGAAAAAGGCGATCAATTAGACAAACTTCTAATAAAAGTTCAATATAAATAATAAAACTGTAGCGATATGTGAGTCGCTACAGTCTTTTTGTATATTAAAAAACAAAATATCACAATCCATTTCGAATACTAAAAGGATTATCGAAAGTGCAATTAAATTATGAGGTTGAGTCCTTTTAAATGCGATTTTTCTTAGTGTTCCAAGTACCGATGACTTCATTAACTGTTGATACTGTTACAAAAGCTTCAATATCACTTTCTTGAAGATAATATAGTAATTTTTTATATTCATTTGTAGCCATGATTGTGACAAGCTCTGTATGCTCGGTCTTATCATAACCACCTTTTGCCGAATATAAAGTAACACCACGTTTTAATGTGTTCATAATATAATCTTGAATGACTTCATATTCTTTGGATAAGATACAAATCTTCTTTTTCTTATTAAAACCATCAATAAAATAATCTACAGCTTGACCATTGGCTAGGGTTGCCAATGCACCAACCACTAAAGCGCCAATATCATATACAATTAGACTTGTCGTACAAATGAGTAGACCGACTAATGTACAAGCTTTGCCTAGATCCATATGTGTATATTTATTGATAATTTTCGCAATAATATCCGTTCCACCACTCGATGCGTTTACACGAAATAGAATGGTTTGTCCAAATGCTAAAATCAATGTATAGGTAGCCATGTCGAAAACAGCATTTTGTGTTAAAGATACGTTATTTGGATAAATTTTTTCAAATACAGCTAGAAATAAAGGCAATAACAAAGAGGCATAAATCGTTTTTGCCCCAAACTCTTTACCAATTAGAACGATACCTAGAATCAACAATAAGACGTTGATCACAAAGGTAAGTGTAGAAATAGATAGGCTTGTGATTTTAGCTAAAACCATAGCTAAACCAGTAACACTTCCAGTGATAACTTCACTAGGAATTAAGAAGAAATATATGGCGACACTGATGATAAACATGGCGAGTGTGATAGTTAAAAAGCTTTTTAATGTATTCGTTTTCATTTGTAAAACCTCCACTTTTTATTATGCCAAAAAAAGTGTAAAAAAAGAAGAGCATTATCTCTTCTTCGCATCGGTTTTATTAAACTTATCTCTACGCTTTGTGGATTGAATGAATAGACGCTTCATTTCTTGTGTATCTTCTTGTTCTAAAGAATCTCTAAAGTGAGAGATCGAATCGATAAACTGGTTGATTTCATCTAATAAGATATCTTTATTCATGATAAATAATTCGGTCCATAAATCTTCATTGATTTTCGCAATACGAGTTAAATCCCGAAAGCTATCTCCCGTATATTCTACAAGATGTGCATTGTCATGGGTATTCATTAAAGATACCGCAATGACATGGGTTAATTGAGATAAAAAGCCAATCATTTTATCATGCTCTTCAATGGATAGAGTACAGATTCTACCAAATTCCATCTTATTAGCTAATTCTTTTACAGCTTCAACTGTTTCATTTTTATTCTTTTGAGTAGGAACAAGAATAAAGTTTGAACCCTTAAAAATCGTTTCATCACTAAATTCAATACCACGAGATTCTCTACCACACATGGGGTGAATGCTTAATAATTCAAGATCTTCTCGTAATACATCTTGAATGGGTTTGACAATATTTGTCTTTACACCACTAATATCCATTAATAATGAATTTTTAGGAATATCATTCTGATAGACTTCAATCCAAGGAAGAATTTTAGTTGGATATAAACAGAAGATAAATGTATCACACTTTGAAATGACATCTAAAGGATTTGTGCTACCATCTACGATGATTTTTAATTCTTTGGCTTTACCAATGGTTTGTTGAGATACATCAATACCATAGACGTTGTAGTTTAAGCGTGTTAGTTTCTTCGCAAAACTCGCTCCCATTAATCCAAGTCCTATAATCGCAATATTTGTCATAGAATCTCAACCTTTCCACCTAAGCTTTGAATGTCTTCAAAGAAAGTAGGGTAACTCTTTGTGATGGCTTGGGCATCATCAATAATACATTCGGAACCTGCACATAATCCAAATACCGTCATTGCCATAACAATACGGTGATCATTATGTCCAAAGATTTCTACTGTATTATTTGATTTATAGTGTTCTTTACCGTGAATTTGAATGGAATCAAATGTAGAAGTAATATCTACACCCCATTTTTTTAATTCTGTTTCCATAGCTAGAATACGATCACTTTCTTTCATGCGTAAACGAGCTGCATTCACAATATTGGTTTCACCATTTGTGAAGCTGGCCAAGACACATAAGATTGGACCTAAATCTGGACAATTAGATAAGTCGATAGTTTGTGGTACAGGTTGTTTTTTTGTGAATGTGATCGTATCCTTGTCACTTGTAAAACTAGGAATACAATCTAAAATGGCTTTATCTCCTTGTTTACTTGACATGTCCATGTTGGAGCATGAAAGAGTATTGTTTAAAGTGCCTAACACCGCAAAGAATGCTAGTTGAGAAAAGTCTCCTTCTACAGAAACATCTTGTGCTTTATAGTGTTGGTTTCCTTTTATTAAATATGAATTTGAACTTGTTTCCAAAATTTCAATGCCAAATTTCGATAACATTTGAATCGTAAGATTTACATAGCTCTTTGATTCATAAGGCTCAGTAATTGTAAGTGTACTATCTTGATCTAATAATGGAAGGACAAACATGAAGCCTGTAATAAACTGACTTGAAATATCTCCTTGTACAACATAGTCTTTTGCTTGTAGATTTCCACTCACAATGATTTCTTTATCGGATTGATTAAATTCAATGTTTTGTTTTTTAAATTCATTCGCATATACATCCATAGGTCTTTGAAGCAATCTTCCTTGACCTAAAAATTTAACTTTGGCATTTGTACATGCAGCAAGTGGAATCAAGAAGCGTAAAGTAGAACCGGATTCATTCGCATTACACGTAATATTTCCTTCTTGTTTAAAAAGATTAGTGCCTGTTACTTCATATGTAGTTTCATCGATTTGTTTAATTATAGCACCCAAAGCTTTCATGCAGCCAACGGTTGCTTCAATATCCTTTGAGTTTGTGACATTAGAAACAAGACTTGTACCATCACTTAATGAGGCGCAAATCAATGCTCTATGCGCCATAGATTTGGATGCGGGTATCTTTACATTTCCATGTACTTTACTTGGTGTTACTTTTACTTTCATTCAAAATCCCCCTGAAGTGGCTTAATGGCAAGCCTAGACATATATAAATCTAATAAACCAAACGCAACTACACTATCCACAACGATTCTTGCTCGGTGCAAGATGCATGGGTCGTGTCTTCCTTGAATTTTAAGATCCACGTTTTCTTTTGAAAGATAATCCACAGATTCTTGTGTTTTAAAAATCGATGGTGTTGGCTTAATACAAGTATGGATTAAAATCGGCATACCATTTGTGATGCCGCCATTGATTCCGGCATTGTGATTTGTCTTGGTTTCAATTTTATCATTAAAACGGAAGGCATCATTGGCTTGAGAACCTTTAAGTTTCGCAAAGCCAAATCCTTCACCAAAGGAAACGCCTTTAACGGCTGGTACAGAGAAAATCAAGTGCGATAAAATGCTTTCTACTGAATCAAAGAAAGGTTCTCCTAGTCCTGTAGGAAGACCTATAATGGCAGTTTCTAAAATACCACCTAATGAATCACCTTCAGCAGCTGCTTTTTCGATTTCTTGAATCATTTGATCTTTGACTTGATTATCTAAAACCGCAAATGTTTTATCATTGACTTCTTGAATTTGTTTTTCTAAAACACGAGAGTCCTGACTAAAAGGTATATCCGATAGCGTATATAAGCTTTCAATGTGTGATCCAATTACAATGCCTTGTGATTTCAGAATTTGTCGACAAATACTTCCGGCAGCTACAATGCATGCGGTAAGTCTTCCAGAAAAGTGTCCGCCACCACGATAGTCTTGATATCCGTTGTATTTTTCAAAGGCAGTAAAATCAGCATGTCCAGGACGCAATCTTCCATGAAAAGCAGAATAGTCTTTTGACTTTGTGTTTTGGTTTTCAATTAGAATGGTAAGAGCTGTACCTGTTGTATAGCCATTATACATTCCAGAAAGAATATGCACTTCATCCGCTTCGTGTCTTTGTGTTGAAATTTTACCTGTTGCCTTACGCTTATCCATGTCAGATTTGATTTGTTCCATATCCACCTTAAAGCCAGCAGGAAGACCATCTAACGTAATACCAATGGCAGGACCATGGCTTTCACCAAATAATGTCCAAGATATATTTGTACCAAAATTATTTTTCATAAGGTCCTCTTTCTAATACTTCTTGTATTTCTTGAAAAGAAAGTTCTTTGATGATGTAAGAACCAGATTGTTCAACTAAAACGGTAGATACTGTATTATGACTGCTTTTCTTATCATGTGTTACATATTCTAATAATGTGGAAGTATCATAGTTTGGTACTTGAGGCAAATCTAGCTTTTTATATATGTTTAATACGCGTTGTTTTAATGCTTCATCTTCAATAAAGAATAACATACCCATCGCCACGCATTCTCCATGAAGATATGTATTTAATCCATATGCCGATTCAATGGCGTGTCCAATGGTATGTCCAAAGTTTAAAATCTTTCTAAGATTACTTTCTCTTTCATCTTGTTGAACTACATCTCGCTTTAATTCAATGGAACGTGTTATAATCGCATCGATATCTAATGTGTCTTGTTCAAATAAAGAGACTAAATGATCATCTAAAATGAGTCCCATTTTTAAAGCTTCACATAATCCATTGTGTTGGTGACGAAGAGAAAGTGTAGATAATACGTTTGGATCGATAATAACGGTTTTAGGTTGCCAAAATGCCCCTACAATGTTTTTGTAGGAACCCATATCAATAGCTACTTTTCCGCCTACACTTGAATCAACCTGGCTTAATACAGTTGTTGGGATGTTGTAGAAATCAATGCCGCGCATATAGCTAGCGGCGACAAAACCTGCAAGATCTCCGACAACACCACCGCCTACCGCAATAATGGCATCTTTTCTAGACATGTTGTGTGAAATCATTTCTTCTAAAAGATTTTTATATTGATCAAAACATTTGGATGGTTCACCTTGCGGAATGGTGCATATAAAAGAATCAGGACACTGTTCTTTTACAATGTTGACCCATTTTTCAGGCACACCTGTATCTGTGATAATCGCAATTTTTCTTGATACAGGAATATATTCATGTACTTTTTGAATTGCGTTTCTTTCAATATATATTGGATATGAATGATTTTCTAAATCGACATTTAACTTCATAATAAAAAACTCCTTTCATATATCATACCATGAACATAAGCTTTTTTCAGAAATTTTCTGAAAGAAATAGTATAATGAATATATGGAGTACTTAGTTAAGGTTCAAGACTATTTGAAATTGAAAATAAAGGATACATATCGTTTGGCTCATTCGTATCGTGTCGCAAATATTGGAAAGGAAATTGCTGAAAAAGAAGGGTTGAATGTAGAAGATTTAATGATTGCGTGTTTGTTGCATGATGTGAGTTATTGTACACCTTTTAAAACACAGGATGAGTGGCAAAATCATGGAAGGGTATCTGGTAAAATGGTGCGTATATTTCTTGAATCGATTGACTATCCTAAAGAGCGTATTCATGATATATGTTATGCCATTGCGATTCATGTAGATTTAAAAGCGGATTTTGATGGGGAATATAATGCGTTTACACTGAGTGTACAAGAAGCGGATAATATTGATCGTGTAGGCGCCTATCGCTTATATGAAACGTTAGAAGCTGTGCAGTTTAGTAAACAACCAATTGATGTACAGATTCAATATGTGGAGTCTATGTTACAAACATTGAATGAATATGCTTCTTATGAGTGTACAACAAAGACGGCACAAACATTATGGCTAGATCGTATTCAATTTCAAATGAATTATTTTGAGCGTTTAAAAGATCAATTAAAAATATCCACAGCCTTATAAGCTGTGGATAAATGTTTCTACACGATACATGATTTGGTTCAGATTCTCAATATCTGTTTGAATATTTCCTGTTTCTAAAGAATGATTCCCATCAACAATACTATGAAATTCAATAAGATGATAAATACAATAGTGTTCAATCTTATCGAAGTTAGCCCACTGATCTTTGGTTCCAGAATACACTAAATCTTTTTGTTGAAGATATTCCAAAGTAAAATCTAATGGTGTGAAATAGATATTGGCAGTTAACTTATATTCATGGGCAAGTTTAGCTGCACAGTAAGTACCTATACTTTTTGAGATAAAGAGAATGGAATCATAAGCTTTTAAATCGAATTTATGAATTTGGTCTTTGGCTTGTTTATACGCCTCATCTTTAGATTTATTTAAATCAAAGTCTAGGTTTTTAAAATGAATTTCTTTGAGTTCATAATTCATATTCTTTAATATCTTCTTTGAATAATATAGTAATGGTTTATCCGTGTGATATCCAATTCCAGGAAATAATATAGCGAGTTTCATGCCTTTAGTATATGATTAGTTATCTAAATTATCAATGGCATATTGTGCTTCTTCAGCTGTAAACTTTTCTCCATTTTCTGAGGTTAATTGATCATAGATGGCATCTTTTGACATGCTCATAGTTTCTTGATAGTTCTTTGCGGACTTTAAAGCTGCTTCTAAATAGTCTCCCTTGATGTTATCAATGGCATATTGTGCTTCTTCTGGTGTAAACTTTTCTCCATTTTCTGAGGTTAATTGATCATAAATTCTAGCTTTTGACATATGCATGGTCTTCTTATAGTTTTCACCACATTTTAATGCATTTTCATTATAATCAGCATTTAGATTGTCAATCGCATATTGTGCAGCTTCTGCATCAAACTTTTCTCCATATTCTGAAGTCAATTGATCATAAATTCTTTGTTTGGACATGTGCATCATTTTACTGTAATTTTCAGCCTTATGCAGTGCATTACGATACTCTTTTGGAATGCTTGTATCTTCCTTTGTTTCTACTATTTTTTCTTTTGTTTCTTTAGTCTTAGTTTCTTTATCATTTGCTGTTGAACATGCGACTGCCGATAAGACAATAGCGGCTGTTAAAAATACTTTTAAACCCTTTTTCATATATACTCCTTATTTCTTTTTCTTTAGTATAAGAAATATATAAAGATGTTTGGTATGCCGTGAGCATACATTTAGAAGAAGGTGTCAATCCATACAAAGAATTCTACGTTTATAAATGTGAATATAAAGTAGATAATAAAGTATAAAATAAACCAAGGTATTTTTTTGAAATGTTTGTGAAACAGATTCTTGTTGTAGTAAAGGAATAAACCAAAATACATAAATGTAAAACAACTAATTTTATTGAGTGTGCTGTTTTTGATAGTTTCACCAGGTTGCATATCAACTGTTACCATAAACATAAATACAATCCAGGCAAGACTAATCATCTTGGATTTGAATGTGTCATTATTAATAGCTGGAATTATAACTTGTTTTTGTTGAATGGCTAGATCCATTTCTTTAACCGAATTATAGCGATTCTTATAATCCAATTGTGTTGCCTTTAAAATAACTTGTTTTAAATCAAAGGAAATATTGTTTTGATGTTCTAGTGAACCATTTAATAGGTAGTTCATTAATTTACCCAAGGCATATATGTCTGTTTGCGGATTGGATTGTTGAAAACCAAATTGTTCAGGTGCTGCATAGCCAACACTGCCTAAGATAAGGGTATCTTTACTTTTCTTGGAATCTAAAAATCGTGCAATGCCAAAATCAAGGAGTGTCACCTTATTATTGTGATAAATAATATTTTCTGGTTTGATATCACGATGGATAATAGGTGGATTTAACTTATGTAATGAATCTAAACATTCACATAATTGATGCATGATGTCTTTAACTTGTTCTTTTGAAAAGGATTGTTGATCCAATGTTTTACCTTCTATATATTCTTCAATTAGTATTAAATGGTTGTCACTTTCTTGTATCACAAAAATTTTAGGTAAGTATGGATTCTTTATCTTTTGAAGTGTTTGATAAAGTGTTTTATCATAATAATTTAATTTTTTCTGGATATATTTAGTGTGTGATGTTTCATGTTCTACTAATGAAATAGTTTTATCTTGATCTTGTTTAATTATTTGTAAAGTCTTCATAAATTGCTCTTTCTTGTGTATATTATAAGTATTATGGCAGAGACAAATCAATTATTAAAAACAATTCAAGAAACAAAGAGTGATGGTTTAAATACTTTAATGGAAAGTCTAAATAATTTAACTTTTTCACAGTATTTAAATCACATATTAGAAATTAAACATGTAACTAAGGCACAAGTTTTATCGAAGACAACGATTCAAAGGAATTATGGGTATCAAATATTTGATGGATCCAAGGTTCCTAATAAAGATAAGGTGATTCAGTTAAGTTTAGGATTAGGCTTAGATTTACGTATGACAAACAACTTATTGTCGTTATCGAATAATGGGATGTTGTATCCAAAAGTAAAAAGAGATGCATTATTGATTTATTGTATTGAGAACAAGAAGAGTGTATATGAAACCAATGAGTGTTTGATGGAGTATAAGTTAGAATTATTGGATTAGTGGTGAGAAAATCATCACTTTTTTGTTGACAACGGAAAGTCAAACTCCTATAATGCCTATAAAGTTACTAGGAATAATAAGCGGAGGTACTGATTATGAAGCGATGTTGTAGCTGTTTAAATGAATAATATTGAATTTGTTTAATAGGAGGAAAAGAAAATGACAGTATATAAAGCAATTTCAGATTTAATTGGAAATACACCATTAGTAGAATTAACACATATTGAAGAAAAAGAAGGTTTAGATACTAGTGTTGTTGCGAAAGTAGAATTTTTTAATCCAGCAGGTAGTGTAAAGGATCGTATCGCAAAGAAAATGATTGAGGATGCTGAGAAAAAAGGATTGATCAAACCAGGTGCTACATTGATTGAACCAACAAGTGGAAATACAGGTATTGGTATCGCTTCTGTTGCAGCCGCTAAGGGATATAAGGCTATCATGACAATGCCTGAAACAATGAGTGTTGAGCGTCGTAACTTATTGAAGGCGTATGGTGCCAAAGTTGTTTTAACAGATGGCAAGGCCGGTATGAAAGGTGCTATCGCAAAAGCTCAGGAATTGGCAGCTGCTACACCAAACAGTTTTATTCCAAGTCAATTTGAAAATCCATCAAACCCTCAAGCTCATTATGAATCTACAGGTCCAGAAATTTGGAAGGATACAGAAGGAAAAGTTGATATTTTTGTTGCCGGTGTTGGAACGGGTGGTACTGTAAGTGGTACAGGTAAATATTTGAAGGATCAAAATCCAAATGTGAAAGTGGTTGCGGTTGAGCCTGCAACAAGTCCAGTATTGTCTGAAGGTCATGCAGGTCCTCATGGTATTCAAGGTATTGGTGCTGGCTTTGTTCCGAATACTTTGGATACAAGTGTATATGATGAAGTCTTTACAGTCACAAATGAACAAGCTTATGAAACAGGTCGTTTGATTGCACATAATGAAGGTATGTTAGTAGGTATTTCAAGTGGTGCTGCTACATATGCCGCTATTCAAATCGCAAAACGTCCCGAAAACAAAGGGAAAACAATCGTCGTATTATTACCAGATACAGGTGAGCGTTATTTATCTACTCCAATGTTTTCGGAATAATAAAAAATACGAAGTAAAAAATTACTTCGTAAAAGTCTTGGCATAGCCATGCTCTTCTCTAGAACCCGTACCAATGGGTTCTTTTATTTTTCCAATTTCTTCGATTTCAAATGGCGTCAATTGATATACATAGTTTAGCCAGTTTCGATATAGAAGATTGGCATGGCTTCTCCATTTTAAGATTGGTTCTTTTTCTGGATCATCATCGGGAAAATAATTGAATGGAATATGGATGGGTTTATTGGCTTTTAAATCTCTAAAATACTCATCTTTTAATGTTTCTTTTCCATATTCTAAATGGCCAAGAATAAATATTTGACGATAGTCCTTTGTGACAATGATGTTTGAACCAATTTCATCATTTTTAGATAGAATAGATAAGCATTTCACTTTTTTGACGGCTTCTTCATCAATTGCCGTATGTCTTGAATGCGGCGTATAGTGGATTTCATCAAAGCCATTGGTTAAAAAGTCATATTCATCGACTAATTGTTCTGGGAAGATGCCGAATACTTTTTCTGGCAAGATATGCTTTTGAACTCCATAATGATAATACAGTCCGGCTTGGGCTCCCCAACAAATATGTAGTGTAGAATAGACATGTGTTTTAGACCATTCCATGATTTCTTCAAGTTCATTCCAATAATCGACATCTTCATATTCTAGATGTTCTACAGGAGCTCCTGTAATGATCATTCCATCGTAATAATTATCTTTTAACTTTTCAAAGTATGTATAGAATTTGACTAAATGATCTTGGCTTGTATTTTTAGAAACATGATTTTTGACCATCATAAAATCTATGTCGACCTGTAATGCACTCTTTGAAATTAATCGTAAAATCTGAGTTTCTGTTTCTATTTTTTTTGGCATTAGATTGAGAATCACGATTTTTAATGGTCGAATTCTTTGTCTATGTGCACTTTTATCTTCAATCGCAAAGATTTTTTCACTTTCTAATATGTCTTTTGCGGGCAATGCATCGGGTATGTTGATTGGCATAAATAAACAACTCCTTTTTTGTATACACTTTATTATACGCGAAAAAAAACAGAATGGAAATTTTCCATTCTGTAAAAGACTATGCTTTCATGGCGTCTAGAGCTTGTTGTAAATCGTCGATGATATCTTGTGCATCTTCAAGACCTACAGAGAAACGAATTAAATCTGGAGCTACACCGGCTTCTTTTAATTGTTCTTCACTCATTTGACGGTGCGTATGACTTGCTGGGTGTAATAGACAAGTTTTGGCGTCTGCAACATGGGTTACAATAGAAGCAAGTTTTAAGCTGTCCATGAACTTTTCAGTTTGATCACGATCGGCTTTTAATCCAAATGACAATACACCACAAGTTCCATTTGGACAATATTTTTTAGCTAATTCATGATGAGGATCACTTTCAAGATCTGCGTATTTAACCCATGCAACATCTTCATTGGTTTCTAAGTATTTGGCTACAGCTAGTGCATTTGCGCAATGCGCCTTCATACGTACAGCTAATGATTCTAATCCTAGATTTAAGTAATATGCATTTTGAGGTGCTTGGATGGATCCTAAATCACGCATCAATTGGCTTGTAGCTTTTGTGATATAAGCTAATTTACCAAATTTTTCGGCATAGACAATACCATGATACGATTCATCTGGTGTAGTTAGTCCTGGATATTTTTCTGCATGTTCTAGCCAGTTGAAGTTACCACTATCTACAATGGCTCCACCTACACAAGATGCATGTCCATCCATATATTTTGTGGTAGAGTGAGTCACAATATCAGCTCCCCATTGGATTGGTTGACACATAATTGGTGTAGCGAATGTGTTGTCAATGATTAATGGAACTCCATTCGCATGAGCAACTTTCGCAAATTTTTCAATATCGAAAATACGTACAGTTGGATTTGTGATGGTTTCTCCAAAGACACATTTTGTGTTTGGCTTGAATTCTTTTTGAAGATCTTCTTCACTGATTTCTGGGTCAACAAATGTACAGTCGATACCCATTTTCTTCATTGTTACACCAAATAGGTTGTAAGTTCCACCATAGATGGCACTAGAAGCAATTAAGTGATCTCCAGCTTCACAAATGTTGAATACCGCAAAGAAGTTGGCAGCTTGTCCACTTGATGTTAGCATAGCAGCAATACCACCTTCTAAAGCAGCAATCTTACTTGCGACAATATCGTTTGTTGGGTTTTGAAGGCGTGAATAGAAATATCCACTGTCTTCTAAATCGAATAATCTTCCCATTTGAAGACTTGAATCATATTTAAAAGTAGTACTTTGATAAATTGGTACTTCTCTAGGTTCGCCGTTTTTTGGTTCATAACCGGCATGTAAACATTTAGTTTCTGTTTTCATAATTTTTTACCCTCCGCTTTTATAATCATTATTTTAAGCTTTTCTTTATAAAAAGTAAAAGAAAAGCTTAGATTACATAATCAAAGCTTTGTTCACGATTTAAAATGTCTTGTAGTGAGATTCCTTTTAAATAGGTTTCAATCACTTGATTTAATCCTTCATAAATATAAAGTGTAGTACAATCTTCTTTTCTTGGACATATATTTACTTCTGAGTCTAAGCAGGCAACACAAGACAAATTGCCTTCGGTTGCGACTAATACGTCATATACAAGGATTTGGTCTGGATTTTTTGCGAGCTTATATCCCCCTTGAAAACCACGGTTGGATTGAACCATTCCACTTTTTGTAAGAATTGGAACGATTTGTTCTAAATATTTTTTTGAGATGTTTTGTCTGGCGGCAATATCCTTTAGTGTTATAAAGCCTGAATCATTATGTTGAGCTAAATCTATAAGTAGGCGAAGGGCATAACGTCCTTTTGTAGATATTTTCATTTTTATTCCCCTTTTCTTTTTATTATAATAATATATATTTAGTAGGTTTTCTAGCAAAGAGGTAAAAAATGGTTAAAATTGTCGTTTTTGATTTAGACGGAACACTATATGATTCACATAAACATATTGATAAAGATACAGTTCATAAAATAATTGAACTTGAACAAAAAGGTATTGTAGTTGGGATTGTGACTGGAAGGTTTTATGAAGAGTTGGATGAAGTTATCGAAAAACTAAAACTAAGAGAATACAATGGTTTTGTGGCAAGTTCGAACGGTTTAGAAATACATGATTTTTTAGATGGGAAAATAAAGTGTTTTACGCGACTCTCAAAAGATGAAGTAAAAGAATTGATAGAAGAAGCAAAGAAATATCATATGATTAGTTATGTTTGGCAAAATGGTCGTTATTCGATGTTTGATATATCATTTATGAATGGATTAAAAAAGCTTGCTTCAGTAATTCCTTTTAATGTGCATTATATAAGAGCATTAAGAGAGACTGAATTTGAGAAGAGTATATCTTTAGAGGTACCTTTATATGACAAGGTGTGTTTTGCAGGACTTCCAATCTTGAAATTAAAAAAATCAATCTTAAAACAGCATCCAGAATATCGGTTTTATGATGTTGGAAGACTTGGGACTGAATTATGCAAGAAGGATGTTGGGAAGCTTGAAGCTATTCAATTCATTTGTCGGAAGAAAAACACCTCTATAGATTGTGTAATGGCTTTTGGAGACAATGGAAATGATGTGAATTTACTAGCCTCTTGTGGATATGGAGTTGCGATGAGAAATGGGAGTGCACAGGCAAAAAAAGCCGCTAAATATATTAGCGACTATACAAATAATGAGCAGGGTGTGCTTCGATTTATAAATTCGTTTTTTGGATGAAATATTGATCCAAAAAGATAAGAATTCCATTTAGTACAAGGAAGGATCCAGTTAAAGAGAAAATAAAGTCTAAGGATTGAATGGGTTTCATAAGTAATACAATTCCGACAACTAAGATAAAGATAGCTCCCATAAGATTGACTTTCCATTGTTCAAAACCATTATCTTTTAAGAGTAATACTTTTTGAAAATGGGATAGGGAATTAATAATCAATAGAATTCCTACAAGCATAGGTACAATACTAATGAATTTTCTTGGTTCAAAACTCATATATAGGCCTACAGACAATAGGAATATGCCTAATACAAGAGTTGTTAGTGTTGTACTATTTCTTTTCTTGAAATATGTATATAGAAATAGAATCGCAATGACTAAAAAGATACATCCAATAACTCGCGTAATTGTTGTTAATATGGAGACGTTAAATATGCATAAGACTAAGCCAGATAAAATGCATAGAATTGCCGATGAGATGGCTTCTGTTTTTGTTTCTTTCATATAATCACAACCTTTCACAATTATTATAGTCTGTTGTATACTAAATCTAAAGAGGTGATGAACATGAAAGTAGCAGTGTTATTAGAAAATGGATTTGAAGAATTAGAAGCTATGGGCCCCATTGCCTTACTTAGACGTGGTGGACTTGATGTGGATATGATTGGTGTCAACAATGAGGAACAGGTTACAGGTCGTTTTGGCGTAACCTATTCGAGTGTGTTTCCAATGAACACATATGACTTTAGCAATGTGGATTGTTTAGTTTTACCTGGTGGTCCACATTATCAAAAGTTAGAAAAAAATGAAGAAGTATTAAAATTAGCTCATGAGTTTGCCGAAAATAAGGTATTGGCAGCTATTTGTGCTTCTCCAACAATCTTAGGTCATGAGGGTATCTTAAAAGGTAAGAAATATACTTGTTTTAAAGATATGGATGAAGATTTTGGTGGTGAATACCAATATGAATATGCCGTTACAGATGGAAACATCATTACGGGTGTAAGTGCAGCAGCAAGTATTGAGTTTGCGTTTGCGATTCTAGAAAAGCTTTGCGGTAAAGAACATACAGAAAAAGTAAAAGCATCGATTTATTATGATGCAAAGCACTAAAAAAATTGTCATCGTGAATGATGACAATTTTTAGTTTATGCTTCTTCATTTAATAAATGGAATTTTTCAAAGATATAGAATAGTAAAGACATGATCATTCCTGTGATACAAGCAAGTACCATTCCTGATAAGGAAATATTTCCTAAGTGAATTGTTACTCCGCTAAGTCCAACAACGAACACAACAGATGTTAAGATCATGTTTACGCTTTTTCCATAATCGACTTTTTGGTCGACTAGAATTCTTAATCCACTTGTACCAATCATACCGTATAGTAAGAAACTGATTCCACCGATAACTGGATTTGGAATTGTTTGAATCAATGCAGATAATGGACCAATGAATGAACAGATGATGGATAGGATGGCAGCTCCGGCAATAACTTGTACGCTATATACGCCAGTAATCGCCATAACTCCAATGTTTTCTCCGTAAGTTGTAGTTGGAACAGATCCAATTAAACCTGAAATCATTGTTGAAAAGTTATCTGCAAATAAAGAGCGGTGTAGTCCTGGATCTTCGATTAGGTTTCTTCCTACAACTTCACCTGTAACGATTTGGTGACCAATGTGTTCTGATGCGATAACTAATAATACGGGAAGCATCATTAGAATGGCATCCATACTGAATTTTGGTGCTTGAAAGTTTGGAATTGAAATAAAGCTTGCTTCTAATACAGGAGTAAAGTCTACAATGCCTACGGCAACAGCAGTTAAATATCCTGTAACTACGGCAATTAAGATTGGGATAACACTTAAGAATTTTTTGAAGCATACACTTCCAATTACGGCCATACCAAGTGTAACCGCAAAAACAATCACGTTTTTAGGGTCAATGTTATCTCCTAGAATTCCAGCTGTATTTGCAGCCGATGAAGATAGTTCAAGACCAATTAATGCAACAACGGGTCCCATCGCGGCAGATGGTAGTACGATATCAATCCATTTTGTTCCAAATTTCTTGATGATCATTGCCAATAAACATCCGCAAAAACCAACCGCAACAAATCCACCACATGCGTATGGATATCCAAATTTTGCGATAATGATATTTGCGGGAGCAATGAAGGCGAAGCTACTTCCTAAATAGGCTGGTGCTTTTCCTTTTGTGATAAAAATAAACAACAATGTTCCAATACCATTCATGAATAGTACGATAGCTGGGTTAATACCGAATAAGAATGGTACTAATACACTGGCTCCAAACATTGCGAACATGTGTTGAATACTTAATGGTATCAGCAGATTTGCGGGTACTTTTTCTTCAACTTGAATAATTCGTTTTGCCATGAAAAATATTCTCCTCCTAAAATATACCTTAACTTTTATACCACATTTTAATGGATTATGAAACTAATTTAGGCTATAATTATCAAGTAGTGCGCCTGTAGCTCAACTGGATAGAGTATCAGATTCCGATTCTGGCGGTTGCAGGTTCGAGACCTGTCAGGCGCGCCATTTAGGTGAAACATGAAAACAATACTTTTTGATTTAGATGATACATTAATTGAATCGATGCACGTATGGGAAGATGCCATCATTCGTTTATTTAAAAAGATGGATTTGTATATGAGTATGGAAGAGGCTCGTCAAATCTTTTTTACAATGAAATTTTCGGAAGTTTTAACATACATTAAAGAAAGATTTCATACTAAACAAGATGAGGCTTGGATGTTCAATGAAGTAAATGAAGATATCTTGAATCAATATGCGTATCATATTGAGGCAAAGAAGGGTGCTTTGGATTATATAAAGAAGTGTGCTTCAGAAAATAAAAAGATGGCTGTATTAACATCAAACACAAGGGCATTATCTGAAAAAGTATTAGATCGACTTGGTATGTTGGAATATATGGAGAATGTATATTCAGCAGATGAATTGAAGATGTCAAAAAGAGAAGTGGATATCTATGAGTATGTATTGAAAGATTTAAATACAACTGCAGAAAGTGCGATTGTATTTGAGGATTCGATGTATGCGATCAATACAGCCCGATCATTAAATATTGAGTGTATTGGTTTAGTAAATCCAAACAATCAAAAGGTGTTTGAAAAAAACCATGTAAAAACAATCGTTGATTTTACAGAATTGTGTTAAAATCATGATATGTCCCAGTAGCTCAGTTGGATAGAGCATTCGCCTCCTAAGAATCAGTTACAACGACCGCCTTTGGAGCAAAAGTGATTGACAATGAGTTAGTTTAAGTCCATAATTGAATAGATTTTAAAGATGTTTCCGTAGCTCAGCTGGATAGAGCGACCGCCTCCTAAGCGGTAGGTCGGGTGTTCGAATCACCTCGGGAACGCCAAAAACTCCGCCGGAAAACCCAGTAAAATCAAGGGTTTCCGGCGTTTTTTCATTTTTAAGAAGAAACAGCAAAAACGAAAAAATCACAAATTTTCATTAGCAAATTCTCCGTCTGCTAATGGAATTTAGAACTAATGTCGTCCGCCTTTTAGGTGGATAGCTTGCTAATAAAAATTAGCAAAAAAATCGCTGTTTTGCTAATGAAATTGCCCTCTCTGCTAATGGCGGAAAAAATCGAGCCAAAAATCCTGCTAATGGACAAGGCGGTCGTTGCCCTGTTAATTCGTTCATTTTTCAATAATGGAGGATTATTCGCAAACTACACCTATACCATTTCCTGTTATATAATTGCAGTACAGGAGGTAGTTGGTTTGAAAGAACAGAAATATCATTTATATCTTTCCGATGATGAATACAGACAGACTATTCAGTCCCTTGTTCACTTGAAGAACAACCTAATTGCACAAGGTAGATACACCGATGGAGTTGACGATGTTCTTTGCAAGGTGCTTTCTGCCAAGATAAGAAAGCTCAAAATCAAATATATATAAATGTGAAAGAATGTGCTTGATGAATGCTCTTGAACAGGACTTTACCATTTATTAAGAACAAAATAAACATCTAAATTATGAATATTTCTATCAGCCGTCTATTGACCTCTAATTTGAGGAGAATAGGCGGCTTTTTTTGCGTTCAAAAAAAATATTTAAGAAATTTTGAAAAAACACCCCCCAAAGACGCTCTCCCATTTCAAACAAGTGAAGGGGTTAATTCCGAACCACGAAAACGGAAGCCTTTCACTTGTACTTTGAAAACTGAATACACAGGTCACTAAGACTTTATTTCTGATGAATTTAGCCACCTTATCGGGTACGCCTTGACTTCTGCCTTGCAGGACAGCGAGAACTCCCGGTATAAGTAACAGGTTGCCCCTGTTACGGCGATGACAGTCAGAATGATAATGATACTTCTCTACGGAGCTGGCGGAGAACCCGGCAGAGGTGAAATTCCTATGATACAGATGAGCTGTCTGTTTCTTAGTGACTTCCCGTGAGTGTTTGCTCGGCAAGGGGTGTTGAGAACAAATATTGCCTGACCGGTTAGGAAATGAGCCGGTCAAGTACATAGCCATACTGCGATGGCTATGAAAATACTACGAAAGGAGGATGCACAAAGTGTCGAACTGCAAAACGATTGCTATATGCAATCAAAAAGGCGGAGTTGGAAAGACAACCACTACGGTAAATCTCGGAGTCGGTCTTGCTATGCAGGGAAAGAAAGTATTGCTCATTGACGCAGACCCGCAGGGCGATTTAACGACCTGTCTCGGTTGGCAGGATACGGACAGCTTGGGTATCACGCTTGCAACGAAACTCACAGATGTAATAAATGAGACGATGAATGACCCTATGGTCGGTGTTCTGCACCACGAGGAAGGTGTAGACCTTGTTCCTGCAAACCTTGAGCTTTCTGCAATGGAGTTTAACCTTGTTAATGCAATAAGCAGAGAAACAGCATTGAGAAATTACCTCAGCGAAGTGAAGGACAAATACGATTATGTACTTATTGATTGTATGCCTTCCCTCGGTATGGTAACAATCAATGCCTTATCTGCGGCAGACAGCGTCATTATTCCTATTCAGGCTCAATATCTACCGGCAAAAGGAATGACGCAGCTTGTTCAGACCATTTCAAGAGTTAAGAAGCGTATCAATCCGAACTTGAAGATTGACGGTATGCTTCTCACTTTGGTGGATAGCCGTACCAACCTCGCTAAAAGCACGGTAGAAGCTCTGAGGGAAAACTTCGGTAATCAAATCAAGATGTATCGCACATATATACCGATTGCCGTTAAAGCCGCAGAGACTTCTTCCAAAGGCAAGAGTATTTTTGCCTACGAACCCAACAGTACGGTGTCAAAGGCATACACCGAATTTACGAAGGAGGTGTTAGCCGATGGCAGGAAGAAAGAGCGACTTCACTCTCACGAAGCTCGATGATTTATTTTCTACGCAGGAGCAGAGAGATGAAGAAAAGCTTTCAAAAATCCGAGATATTCCATTAACAGAGATTGACGATTTCCCTGACCACCCTTTTAAGGTGCGTGATGATGAGGATATGGCACAGCTCGTTGAGAGTATCAAGGAACGAGGGATTATCACCCCGGCTACGGTAAGGCAGAAAGAGGACGGCAGATATGAACTCATTTCAGGTCACAGACGAAAAAGAGCCTGCGAACTTGCCGGTTTTGATACGCTCCGCTGTGAGGTCGTTGAGCTAAACCGAGACGAAGCAACAATCCTTATGGTTGAAAGTAACTACCAACGCTCACAGATACTCCCCTCGGAAAAAGCCTTTGCCTATAAAATGCGTTTGGAAGCAATGAAAAGACAAGGCGAAAGAACAGATTTAACTTGTGACCCACTGGGGGACAAGTTGGTGGGAACAAAGTCAGTTATGTTATTGGCAGATAAATCCGATGACAGCAAAACTCAAATTCAGCGATATATTCGCCTTACAAAACTTGTTCCCGAACTGTTGGAGTATGTTGATGATGGGCGAATTAAAATGCGACCGGCAGTTGAATTGTCTTATCTTGATGAGGACAGTCAGCGTGATGTGGTTGATGAAATCGACCTGAACGACGCTACTCCGTCTCACGACCAAACTATCCGTATGCGAAAATTCTTTGAAGAAGGTAAACTCACAACGGAAGCGGTACAGGCAATTATGTCGGAGGAAAAGCCAAATCAAAAGGAGAAAATCGTTTTGAGGGGCGACAGGGTTCGACAGCTTATCCCAAAGAACATTCCCATAAGTCAGACGGAGGATTTTGTGTGCAAGGCATTGGAGCATTACAACAAGTTTTTGCGTAGCAGAGCCGACCGAGACAGTCGATAGCCTTCCCCCTTTCTCACACTCTAACCCCTATATACCAGCTATTTACCTGCTGAAAAATATGTTCAATCTCCCTTGAATATATCTATCTCTATAACTTATAGCTGTCTATTAAAGGGTTCGCACATTTGGAGTGAAAGCAAAATGTCTGTTATGCTGAAAAGTTAAGCTATTCGCACCTTTGATGTTTTGACCGGATTTGATTACGATTAAGGCGAAAGGAGCGATGGATATGAAAAACAGGCTGATAACTTGCGTTCTTGCCTGCCTTATGATTTTTCTTGTAGGTTGCAACGGTAACACAGCCAAAGAAGCTGCACAGGAGATTACGAAAACAGAGACTTCTTTTCCGGCTGGTAATACTGAAACGCATTCTCAGGAAGAAACGGAAAAGTCAGCAGTTCGTGAAAAAGCAACGATTACGGCAGATGAAAGCCAATCAACCGCAGAAAGTCAGACAGTCGCAACTGTTCAGACAAAACCGGCTGAAGAAAAAAGTGCCGATAATCCCGTAACCGAAAAGCCAAAGACAGAAACACCGCAGCAGACACCGACGCAGGCTGTACCCGAAAAGCAACCGGAACAGCCAAAAGAACAAACGACTACCGAAAAGAAGTTGGAAGAAAAGCCGGCTGAAAAACCGGCAGAACCGCCAAAGCAAGTCTTAGATGTCAGCCCTTATGTGAGCTACGCAAAAGAGTATGCTGTGAGCATAGGGCTTTCTCTTGACAGCACGGCGACGGAATGTTGGGACAACCCCATATCTGCAAATCCAAACCGAAGCGGTATCAAGTCCGATATTGAAAGCAGACTGAACCGATACAAGAACAGCGAGGGCTTTACCGCTGTGTGGATATGGGCAGAAAAGGCATCCGATACGGAGTACAACATCTATATCGGCTACTGCTAAAATAAAAAATCTTAAAGCAGACGCACTGAGTAAAATCGGTGCGTTTTTGCATTTCAAGGAGGAAAACGCAATGGTTAAAACAAAGTTAAAGAAAGCCGTCTCACTTATGCTTGCGACGGTTATGAGCCTTACTGCTTTTATGAGCATTGGGGCGACGACAGCCTTTGCAGCCGTCGGAGAAAAAGCCGATGTGTACCTTGTTGACTATCCCCGAAGCGGAGATACTAACAATAACGGTCAATGGGGACACGGCAATCTCAACTATATGAACGGTTGGAAAGGATTATCCACTACCCATACGGGACTTCGTGCCATTGGCTCATATTCAGGCAATATCGCCTACTGTATTGAGCCGGGTACAGGTCAGCGGACTGGAGACACACTTACCGAAAAGGGCGAAAACTTCTTCAACGATATTAGCCCTAACGGAACTATTTCCGGTGATGATATTCGCCTGCTTATCGGTCGTATCTTACAGTACGGCTATCGAGGTAGTATCTCCACAAGTTGGAAATCTCAAAACGAAAGCGATGCTAACTGCATTGCACACGCTTATGCCACACAGATTTTGATTTGGGAAACGATTGTCGGAGAAAGAGACGCAAACTTTAATCACGTTTCGCCCGGAAGCTGCGATGCGGTTTTAAGCTGTGTCAGTTCCGGACACCCTCTCCGAAGTAAAATCTTGTCTTACTACAACAGTATGGTAACAAGCGTTCAGAACCACACAAAAGTTCCGAGCTTCTGCACAAGGTCAAGCGGTTCTGCAAAAGTGAATGAGCTTGAATGGAACGGAAGCAAGTATGTTGCTACCCTTACCGATACAAACGGAGTGCTTGGCAATTATACCTTCTCGGCAAATATTGACGGTGTTTCTTTCTCAACCAGCGGTAATAAATTGACTGTTTCAATGGATACCGCACCAAGCAAGGAATTTACAATCACAGCCACAAAGAAAAACGGTGTCCGCAGAGGTGTAGTTGTATGGACTGACGGTATCCATCAGAACGGCAACGGTATTCAGGATGTGGTTACTTATGCTCAGGAAGTCAGCGACCCTGTCAGCGGATTTGTAAAAATGAAGGTTAGCTACGGTTCTTGTCAGATTGTCAAGACAAGTGAGGACGGCAAGGTTGACGGCATTAAGTTTACTATCAGCGGTAACGGGGTCAATCAGACGGTAACAACCGCTAACGGCGGTAAATTCCAGCTTGATAACCTTATGCCCGGCGTTTACACGGTAACGGAACAGTCTATCGACAAATATGTTCCGCAGGAGATTCACAGAGTAACTGTCGTTGCCGGTCAAGTGGCAAAAGTCAACTTCAATAATGTTCTCAAAAGAGGTAATCTTCAGGTTATCAAATCCTCGGAGGATAATTGGGTTGAGGGTGTCACATTTCGCCTTTACGGAACTTCCCTTGCCGGTATTGAGGTTGATGAATATGCCGTAACTGATAAAAACGGCGTCGCTTTGTTCAGCGATGTGCTTATCAGTGGTACTACCCCATACACCATTGAGGAAGTTGATACCGCAATCTGTTATGTCGTGCCGGCAAATCAGACCGCACCGATTAACTGGAAAGAAGTAACGACAAGGAACTTCACGAACATTCTCAAAAAGTTCAGCGTAACCGTAACAAAGAGCGACCGAGAGGAAGGCACACCGCAGGGCGACGCTACTCTTGCAGGAGCAGTTTACGGTATCTATAAGGGCGAAACCCTTGTGGATAAGTATGTTACGGATAAGAACGGACAGTTCACAACAAAGGAATATGTCTGTGATAATGACTGGACAATCCGTGAAATCACACCGTCCGAGGGTTATCTTCTCGATAGTACAATCCATAAGGTCGGTGCTGAACCGCAGCTTTATACTGTGGAACACAATCAGACCGCAAATGATGTGACCGAACAGGTTATGAAAGGCAATATCGCTATTATCAAGCATACCGATGATGGCGAAACACAGATTGAAACACCTGAAAACGGTGCAACCTTTGAAATCTATCTCAAATCTTCCGGCAGCTTTGATTCAGCCGAGGAAGATGAAAGAGATGCGATTGTCTGTGATGAAAACGGCTTTGGTCAGACAAAGGATATGCCTTACGGCGTATATACCGTTCATCAGACCTCCGGTTGGGAAGGTCGTGAGTTAATGGACGACTTTGATGTGTTCATTTCTCAGAACGGACAGACCTACCGCTATCTTATCAACAACGCAAATTTTGAGAGTTATATCAAGGTGGTTAAGGTGGACGCTGAAAGCGGAAAAAACATTCCGTATGCCGGAGCAGGCTTCAAGCTCTATGACCCGGAGGGCAATCAGATTACAATGACCTTCACTTATCCTACCCCTACCACCATTGACACATTCTACACGGACGCAAACGGACAGCTTGTAACACCGGAAAAGTTGGAATACGGCAAAGGATATTCTCTTGTAGAGGTTCAAGCTCCTTACGGATATGTGCTTGACAGCACACCGGTGTACTTTGATGTTGCAGAGGAACAGTCCTCCGATGAGGGTGGAATTACTGTGATTAAGGTGGATAAGCCAAATATGGCACAGAAAGGTACAGTCAGCATTGAAAAGACCGGCGAGGTATTCTCCGGGGTTAATGTCTCCGGCGAGGAAAATACCGATGTTATCTATCAGCCTGTCTATGAAGTGAAAGGTCTTGCAGGTGCGGTATATGAAATTACCGCAGCAGAAGATATTATTACTCCCGACGGAACACTCCGTTACGCAAATGGCGAGGTTGTAGATACCGTAACGACAGACGAAAGCGGTCTTGCAAAGAGCAAGGAACTTTATCTCGGAAAATATACGGTGGTTGAAATCACCGCACCGGAGGGTATGGTTATCAACAAAGAAGCCCACGAGGTTGAGTTGACTTATGCCGGTCAGGAAGTGGCTGTAACCGAAACTGCCACAAGCTTTGTAAACGACAGGCAGAAAGTAACAGTCAGTCTTGAAAAGGCTATCGAAAAGAACGACATCTTCAACATCGGCAACAGCGATGAAATGAAGAATATCAGCTTCGGACTCTTCGCCGCAGAGGAGATTGTATCCGCAAGTGGTACTTCCATTCCGGCAGACGGTCTGATTGAGATTATCTCTCTGTCCGAAAACGGAAAGGCAACGCTGAAAACCGACCTTCCTTTTGGAAGCTACTATGTAAGGGAACTTGCAACCGATGAGCATTATATTCTCTCCGACGCCAAGTATCCGTTTACTTTCAGCTATGCCGGTCAGGACACCGCAAATGTTGAGATTACAGTCAACGATGGAAACCCGATTAAGAACAAACTCATTTACGGTTCTGTTTCCGGTAAGAAAATTACCGAAAACGGCGAAGCACTGGGAGGTGCTGTAATCGGTCTGTTTAAGGTTGATGAAACCGACTTTACAAAAGAAAACGCATTGATGACTGCTACCTCTGAAAAAGACGGTAGCTTTTCTTTTGATAAAGTACCGTATGGCAACTGGATTGTAAGAGAAATCGAGCAGCCTGCCGGCTTCGTGCTTGACGACACTTCCTATGAAGTTATCGTGTCCGAGGACGGTCAGGTTATCGAGGTTGAAATTGTCAACGAGTATGTTCACGGTAATATCAGACTCACAAAGGTTGATGAAGATTACCCGGACAATAAGCTGACCGGAGCGACCTTTGAGGTTTACAAAGATGTAAACGGCGATGGCAAACTGGACGACGGCGACGAGCTTATCGGTACGCTCAACGAAACATCTACGGGTATCTACGAAATGAAAGAACTTCTTTACGGCAAATACCTTGTAAGAGAAACCAAAGCGCCGGAGGGCTTCGAGCTTGATAAGGGCGTGTACTCCGTGTTCATCGAAGAAGATGAAATGACCTATGAGGTTGAAAATAAAGCGGGTGTCGGATTTATCAACACAGCTATGAAAGGAAATCTGAAAATCGTCAAAACATCTTCTGACGGAAAGGTTGAAGGCTTCACCTTTAGAGTAACGGGAGCAAACGGTTACGACCGAACCTTTACAACCAATAAGAACGGCGAAATTATTATCGAAGGATTGCGTATCGGCGATTACACCGTTTCCGAGGTTCAGGATAATGTGTCTGTCGCTTATGTGCTTCCTGCGGATAAGACCGCAACCGTAAAGGTTGGCTCAACTACTGTTGTGGAAATGCACAATGTGCTGAGAGACACACCAAAGACCGGCGACAACAGCAATGTCGGCTTGTGGACTGTACTTGCAGGGCTTTCTGCCCTCGGTATTGTCGGTACAGCCGTTGTTGCGTACAGAAAAAAGAAGAAGGAGGGCAATGAGTAATGGACGCTAAAACAATCGTAGCAGTTGTATTAGTCGCCTTTATTATCGGCGGCTTTATCTTCTTGCAGATTAAAAACAAAAAGAAATAAGAAACGCTTGTGTGGGCGGAGTGAAAAGCTCCGCCCACTGTTCTTTTGGAGGGAACTAAATGAACAATCCTAACACAATAGAAAATCAAGTGCTTTCTATCCTCCGAGAGAATATGGAAGCACGAAATGATGATATGAAACTTTATCTGCTCGTTTGTAATCGTTGCTATCAACGATATGAAAAGCAGGATGTAGGCACATTGCCCTTTGCTGTAATTATGAGTTGCTATAAAGAACTTCACTTACCCCACTTTGAGAGCGTACGAAGGTCAAGAGCAAAATTACAAGCTGCTTATCCCGAACTTGCTCCAAGCCCTGATGTTCAGCGAGGACGAAAGCGTTGTGAGCATATGTACCGAAACTATGCAAAATCTAAATGCTGAACAGAAAGTGAGACAAAGATATGAGTGATGAAAAAAGAAAAATCGGTGAATACACCGTTCTTTCTGCTGTTAATGTAGGTAAAAAGGAAATTATTTTAGCTTCCAATGAGCAAAGCACAGACAGCGAAAAGTATCTGTGCGGCTTTGTGGAGCGTAACGACCTGTTTGAGCTGTGTTCCGAATGTATGGTAAGCGACGATTATATTGAAATCGTTCATCTTTTCGGAAGCCGTGTGGCAAACGAAGCAGAACTTTTCAGAGAACAGGTTGAGAAACTTGATATTCCCGTTGCGGTCATTACCGAAGCCGACTGTATTCTCGACCATTATACCAAAGACATCAACGGCAAAATCATAGCCATTGACCCAAAAGTGTTAAAGCCGGAGTTCAGACGAGCCGACAGACAGCTTTACTTGGTAACAGGTGGCTTCGGTGCGTCGGCTAATAGCCGTGGAAGTGCGGTGTTCTGCACAAATCTCCACACCGGAGAATCGACCCGATATGAAAGAATGGATATTATGGGCGAAGTTAAGCCTGAGTGTATGCCGGACTGGGCAAAAGAAAAAGCACAAGAGCTTTCACGCTCCAAGCGGCATAATGACAAAGAACGATAAGGAGGACAAGGACAATGAAAGAAAACTTTTCTTTTCAGCAGAAAACAAAGCTTCTGACAAAGCTGTTCGACGCAGGCTGTAATACAGAGAAGAAATTACAGCAGCTTGATATGGAAAGTATTTTGAAAATACCCGGTATCACTATCCCGGATATGAGCTTGATTATTGAGCTTCAGAAGCAGACAAAAGCAAATAAGCTGTTCTCTTATTTGGGAGGTGGCGCAGATGAGCAAGGAACAGAATGACCGTCATATCATTTGGAGCAATATGAACCTTGAAGTTGACGACTGGCGAGATGGCTATAAGGAATACCTTGAAATCAACGAGTTAAGCGATGACCCCAACGACGAGAATAATCTGTATGAATATATGGTTGAAACCAATGAAGAATATCTGTCCGATGAAAGAGATAATCTCAATGTCTGCCTTTCACAGCCTATTATCGTAATCGGCGACCTCGGCAGATGGAACGGTAGAGTTATGGGGTACAAAATGATTGACTCCGGCAATATCAAAGATTGCCTTTATTCCGATACCGACTACACCGAATGGTATGTTGATAAGTACGGAGACCTTAGAGCCGATGCTGTTCATCACGACGGCACAAACCATTATTTGTACCGTGTTTTCAAAGACGGTGTTACCGACTCGCAGATTGAAAATCTGCAAAACAAAATCTATAACGGAAAAGCCACAAGAGCCGACATCACAAGAGTTACAAAAAGGCTCGGCGATGATATTGCCGGTATATATGGCTTCTCTATTCCAAAGCAACGACAGGCAAACGAACAAGCGAGGTGATGTAGATGGATTATAAAATATTGACCGAGGCTGAACGAAAATACACTTTCAGTCAGAGCAACCAGCTTTCAATGCAGACCGGGCTTATCGGATATATGCGAGCTGATTTCGGTTCAAACGGAAAGGAGTTTTGGACTACTTGGAATGATTTCCGAAAGGACTTGAAAACCGAGGATTTCAAAAAGGAATTTGATTTGGTTATCAACTCATTCCGTTATGGGGAAGGTACTTTCCTGAGTGGAAGAAACGCAATGAACAAGTTTTGCTATGAACACCCTGAAAGCGGTTATAAGGACGACCGCAATCATTATGGTGTTCGCATTGATACAAAGCAGTATTCCTATCTTATGCGACTTAATCCCAATAAGGGCGAATACAATCTCTACTGTTATTGCTATCAGAAAGAATGGCTTAATGACCATTTGAAACAGGCTGAGCGTGGTATCAGATTTATTGACCCTCACTATCAGGAGCAATTTCGCATAGCCGACGGAGATAAAATCACAATCAGGCTCAGCGACGGTAAAACAATGGAGAGAACTTGTAGATATATTGACGACTACCATTTGGAAGTCGGTTCAAATCTTTACCACATCTGTGAGTTTGCCGAGCTTTGTGAGAGAATCGGACATACCGTAGAACCAGCCGCAAAAGAAAATACAAAACCACAAAAAGACAAAGAAAAATCACGATAAGGAGGTGCATAAAAGGTGGCGAGAAAATATGACCTGATTTCCGAGCTGTATGAAAGAACCTGCTTTGCGGTAACGGACAATCCGGCAAACTGGCAGTCGTTCCTTAAATCCGCAAGCAAAAATTTCAGGCTTAGATTTGATGAGCAGCTTCTCGTATATGCTCAAAGACCGAATGCTACCGCTGTTCTTGAAATTGAGCGTTGGAATGGCACTTTCGGACGATGGGTAAATCGTGGAGCGAAAGGTATCGCCGTGTTTGAGGACGCCGACAGAAGCCGTCAAAGGCTCATTCATTACTTTGATGTATCTGACACCCACGAGAGCCGATATTCCCGTCCTGTTCCTATTTGGGAAATGAAACCCCAGTATGAAGCGGAAGTTATCGAAACGTTGGAGAACACCTTCGGTGCGGTAAACGACACCACAAGCCTTGAAAATGTGGTCAGAGAAAGCATTGCCAATGCGATTGAGGATAATATTGCAGACTATATCTCCGACTTTATGAACTTAGGAGCAGAAAGTGATATTGAATATCTCTCTTCCGAAGAAGCAAATAATCTGTATTTGGAGATTGTCAGAAACAGCGTGTCATATATGGTAATGGCTCGTTTGGGTTTGGACGCAGACAAGGTGTATTCTACCGATGATTTTGCCGGGATTTCCAATTTCAATACACCGGAAGTTCTCAATGCGGTGGGTATCGCAACCAGCGACATTGCAGAGATGGCATTGCTGCCGGTCAGCAGAACAATCAGCACACTCAGCAAGGAAAATCGCATAATTGATGTACAGGCTCAATCCGAATACAATAAAGACATCAAAGATGAAAGGAGTCAAGGCGATGAGCGAAATCACATACACGATGGTGGGAGATTACAATCTTCCGAACCTGAAATTGCCGGAGCAGACGGAAGTAACGCTCGGCAGATGGTCGCAGATGAGGAGAACTTATCTGAAGGAACATCACAAAATCCTGTATTACAATCTTCTGACGAAAGGTATCCTGAACAATCACTTGGCAGAGGTTCAGCAGCAAGCGAGCGAACTGGAGGAAACTCTGGTGAAGCAGATGGCGGAGAAAGCGGGACTGACCGAGCAGATGAAAGCAGAAGATATGATGAGGTGGGTTCGATTGATGAACAACATCAGGAACTCGGCACAGGAAATCGTGAAGAATCAGGTAATATTCGCTTAGAGTATTACGACAGAAATCACGAGGACAAAAGCCTGCCGTTTTTCGGTGGCGATGATACTATCCGAGAAATACTCGGCACAACACCGCATTTGTCCGCTGCAAAGGAAGAAATCAAAGACTTCTTTGAAAGAAATACGGACAATGCTACTCGCACCGAATATATCAAGGGTATCTTCAACAACGATTATACGCAGCTACCTTTAAGCGACGGCAGGCTTGTCGGCTACAAGACATTTCAGAATGTTCTCCACTTGTGGGAGGGCGAATATGAAAGCAGAACAGCTCAGAGCTTCTATGATTGGGGCGTTATCGCACAGCATTTTGAAGCAATGAGACTCTTAGGAGAGCTGAATGATACAATGAATCCATTGCCGTCTATGGACGGTCAAATGACGCTCATATTAGACAGTCAGGCAGAGGAAAAGAAACCCTCTGCCTTTACTTTTTCTCAGGAGATTATCGACGCAGTGCTGACCCGTGGAAGCGGAGTTTCCGAGGGTAAAATGCGTATCTATGAGCAGTTTGAAAAGAGCCTTTCCGCAAAAGAAAACGCCGACTTTTTGAAAAACGAATACGGTTGGGGCGGCTCTTACCCTGTCATTATCGGTGCGGGTATTGACGAAAACCACGACGGAAAAGGTATCACGATTACAAAGGGTATCGGTAAAGACAATCCCCACATTACTCTTTCTTGGTCTCAGGTTGAAAAGCGTATCGGAGAACTTATCCGAATAGACAGATACCTGAACCCAAAGGAAAAGGAGAAATATCCTGAGTGGCTTGAAAAGCAGGAAGAACGCAGAGCCGAGATTGAAGAACAAAAGAGAAACCGTGAGATACTCTCTACCGCCCCTCCCGAACCGGAGAAACCGGCAGAGGAAACGGAAATGCAGTATGAGTATCATCTCGGCGACAGCGTGTATATCGGCGCTTCTCAGTATGAGATACTGTCCTTCGATGAAAATCGTGTAATGCTCTATGACTTCGATATGCCTTTGTTCAACAAAGAGTTTACGAGGGAAGAATTTGACCGCAAAGTGCGTGAAAACCCGCTGAATGACCACTTGAAGGTCAATGTATTACCGGTGGAAGAAAAGGCTGTTATAGGAGAAGAAAAAGCCGAAAATGACACCGAAACTGCACAGAATACAAGCCCCGCTACCGGTTATGAAGATGCGTTCTTTATTGACCGTGATAACGAAAGCGTAACTTGGATTTATTACAATCCCGACAGTAATGCCGGCGGACAGTATGTTACCAACACGCTTTCCTTTGATGAAATACGGGAAGCAGCAAAGGAATATAAAACGGCTGAAGATTTTTTCGATTATCTCGGCAGCATTGCAAATCAGGAACTTGCCGATGTGGGAACGGAATGGTTTGAGGACGCTGAAGCAGAATTTCATAAGACACCGGACTTGACCGACTGTACCCCTGCTACAATGGCAGTACTTATTGAAAATACTGAAAGAGCCGATATGGTGGCAACGAATATCGGTAATGTTCCGATTGAGGATTACAGAGAAATTGTTGCTTCTCAAAACGGCTTCGACAGCTATGAGGAAATGTATAACGAGGGCTATCGTATCGGACACGGTTATGATAAAGAGCCTGAGTCGATTGTTCCCGCTTGGGAGCAGAAGAAAAAGTCAAAGGTTAAGAGCTTTGATTTGCACCCCAATATTCCAATGGCGGAGCGATACAACTTCGACCTTGCAAACAATGAGGTTGAGCAAGTAGGCAAAAAAGAGCGTTTTCGCCGCAATATTATGGCGATACAGCTTCTTAAAAAATGTCAGGAAGAAAACCGCTTTGCCACATCGGAAGAACAGATAATTCTTTCTAAATATGTTGGTTGGGGTGGCATTCCCGAAGCATTTGATGAGAGAAACTCAGCGTGGTCTACTGAATATTTGGAGCTTTCCTCTGTATTGACGCCCGATGAATACGCAGCGGCAAGAGAAAGTACCTTGACTGCCTTTTACACTCCCCCCGAAGTTTCAACCGCCATTTACAAGGCATTGGAACAGATGGGATTTCAGGAGGGCAACCTGCTTGAACCATCCTGCGGTATCGGTAACTTTATCGGTATGCTTCCGAAATCAATGGAAAATGCAAAGGTGTACGGCGTCGAGCTTGATACCATATCAGCAGGAATTGCACAGCAGCTTTATCAGAAATCCTCCATTGCGGCACAGGGTTTTGAGGAAGTCAATGTCCCCGACAGCTTCTTTGACGGAGTAATCGGTAATGTGCCTTTTGGAGATTTTAAGGTAGCTGACAAGCGATACGATAAATACAACTTCCTTATTCACGATTACTTTTTTGCAAAATCGCTTGATAAATTACGCCCCGGCGGTGTGATGGCTCTTGTAACAAGCAAAGGAACGATGGATAAGGAAAACTCCAATGTTCGTAAATATATCGCTCAGAGGGCGGAGCTTCTCGGAGCAATCAGACTTCCGAGTGATACCTTCAAAGGCAATGCCGGGACAGAGGTTGTATCCGATATTCTGTTCCTGCAAAAGCGAGACAGGCTCATTGATATTGAACCGGACTGGGTTCATCTTGACGCTGATGAAAACGGTATAAGGATGAACTCATATTTTGTTCAGCACCCGGAAATGATACTGGGCGAAATGAAAATGGTAAGCGGTCGTTTCGGTCAGGAAGCAACCTGTGAACCGTTTGAAAACGCCGACCTTTCGGAATTGCTGAATGAAGCGGTCTCCAACATTCACGGAGAAATCTCCGAATATGAGGTTGCAGACGAACTGGAGGAAGAAGATAATTCTATCCCTGCCGACCCGGAAGTAAGGAACTTTTCATATACGGTTTTGGACGACAAAATCTATTTCCGTGAGAACTCCCGAATGTCTCCCGTCGAGGTGTCGGCAACCGCCGAGAACCGTATTAAGGGTATGATTGGAATGAGGGATTGCGTCCGTAACCTGATTGAACTGCAAACCGAGGACTATCCCGACAGCGAAATCAAACAGGCACAACAAAAGCTGAATACACTTTACGACAGCTTTACAAAGAAGTACGGGCTGATTAACAGCCGTGCCAATACTTCCGCTTTCTCCGATGATAGTTCCTATGCTTTACTGTCTGCCCTTGAAGTAATCAATGAAGAAGGCGAACTTGAACGCAAGGCAGATATGTTCTTTAAGAGAACAATAAAACCGCACAAGTCGGTAACTGAGGTTGACACCGCAGACGAAGCACTTGCTGTGTCTATGGGCGAAAAAGCAACCATTGATATGGATTATATGCAGGAGCTTTCAGGCAAAAATGAGGAGACATTGTTTGCCGACTTAAAGGGTGTTATCTTCCTTAATCCTCTCTATGAGTACGGTAATTCTTATGAGCCGAAGTATCTGATGGCGGACGAGTACCTTTCGGGAAATGTCCGTGAAAAACTGGCAACGGCAAAAAGGTCTGCGACACTTTACCCGGAGGATTACACCATTAATGTGCAGGCACTTGAAAAGGTGCAGCCAAAGGATTTAACGGCAAGCGAAATTGCGGTAAGGCTCGGTGCGACTTGGATTCCGCCTGAAATCGTACAGCAGTTTATGTTCGAGTTCCTCGATACCCCACGCTATGCACAATGGAATATTAAGGTTCACTTCTCACAGTTTACCGGAGAGTGGAATATTGAGGGCAAGAGCTACGACCGTTCCAATGTGAAAGCATACAGCACATACGGTACTTCCCGTATCAATGCCTATAAAATTTTTGAGGAAACCTTGAACCTGAAAGATGTCCGTATCTTTGATTATATCGAAGATGAGGAAGGCAAAAAGAAAGCCGTTCTCAACAAAAAAGAAACGGCAATCGCACAGGCAAAGCAGGAACTTATAAAACAAGGCTTTCAGGACTGGATATGGACTGACCCTACCCGCCGAGAAAAACTGACGAAGATGTATAACGAAAAATTCAACAGTATCCGTCCTCGTGAGTATGATGGAAGCCACATTATTTTCAACGGTATGAACCCTGAAATTGAACTGAGAGAACATCAGAAAAATGCGGTTGCACACATTCTTTACGGCGGAAATACGCTCCTTGCACACGCAGTCGGAGCAGGCAAAACTTTTGAAATGGTGGCGGCTGCTATGGAGTCCAAGCGACTGGGACTTTGCAATAAGTCGCTGTTCGTTGTACCAAATCATCTGACCGAGCAATGGGCGGCAGAGTTCTTGCAGCTTTATCCGGCGGCGAATATTCTTGTGGCTACTAAGCGAGATTTTGAGACAAAGAACCGTAAAAAGTTCTGTGGTCGAATTGCCACGGGAGATTATGACGCCGTTATTATCGGTCATTCTCAGTTTGAAAAGATACCGATGTCTATTGAAAGACAAAGAGCAATCTTAGAACAGCAACTTCAGGAATTGACTGACGGCATAGTAGATTTGAAACGAAATCGTGGGGAGAGTTTCTCCATTAAGCAGCTCGAAAAATCGAAAAAAGCAGTAAAGTTAAAACTTGAAAAACTAAATGACCAAAGCCGAAAAGACGATGTTGTAACCTTTGAGGAACTGGGCGTAGACAGGCTGTTTATCGACGAGAGCCACTACTATAAGAACCTTTACCTTTATACAAAAATGCGTAATGTAGGCGGTATCGCTCAGACGGAAGCACAGAAATCCTCCGACCTCTTTATGAAATGCCGATACCTTGATGAGATTACCGGCGGACGAGGAACTGTGTTTGCGACGGGTACGCCTATTTCAAACAGTATGGTGGAACTCTATACCATTCAGCGATATTTGCAGTACAACACGCTTGTTAAGAACAACCTACAACACTTCGACTCGTGGGCAAGTACCTTTGGAGAGACGGTAACAGCCGTTGAACTAACTCCCGAAGGAACGGGATACAGGGCGAAAACACGCTTTGCAAAATTCTATAATCTGCCGGAGCTTATGGCGATGTTTAAGGAGGTCGCCGATATAAAAACGGCGGATATGCTTGACCTTCCCGTACCGGAAGCACACTTTCATAATGTTGCAGTCAAGCCGTCGGAAATGCAGAAAGAAATGGTCGCTTCACTTGCGGAACGAGCCGAGAAAGTCCGTGGCGGAGGTGTTGATTCGAGTGTTGATAATATGCTCAAAATCACAAATGACGGCAGAAAACTTGCCCTTGACCAGCGTATGCTAAACGATATGCTGCCTGACTTTGAGGACAGTAAAATCAATGCTTGCGTCGATAATATCTACCGTATATGGGGAGGAACCGCCGATAAAAAATCGGCACAGCTTGTGTTCTGCGACCTGTCAACACCAAAGAATGACGGCACATTCTCGGTGTATAACGACATCAGAAAAAAGCTCGTTGAGCGTGGTGTCCCCGAAAGCGAGGTACGCTTTATCCACGAAGCGGACACCGATGTGAAGAAAAAAGAACTGTTCCAAAAGACCCGCAAAGGCGAGGTCAGAGTCTTGCTTGGTTCTACACAGAAGATGGGAGCCGGCACGAATGTTCAGGACAGACTTATCGCACTTCACGACGTAGATTGCCCGTGGCGACCCTCTGACTTGGAACAGCGTTCCGGTCGAATTATTCGTCAGGGCAATTCCAATCCAGATGTAGATATTTACCGCTATGTTACGGAGCAGACCTTTGACGCCTACCTCTATCAGCTTGTGGAGGGTAAGCAAAAGTTCGCCAGTCAGATTATGACGAGCAAATCTCCGGTGCGTTCTGCCGAGGATATTGATGAAACTGCACTGTCGTATGCGGAAATTAAAATGCTTGCTACCGGCAATCCGTATATCAAAGAAAAGATGGATTTGGACATTCAGGTTCAGAAGCTGAAGCTGTTAAAATCCAACTTCCTCTCAGAAAAATACGCTTTGGAAGATAAGATAATTAAATATTATCCTCAGAGAATTACAGCTTTGGAAAACCGCATTGATGGTTTGAAAAAAGATGTAGAAACTGCGAAACAGCACCCGAAACCAACGGACGACCGCTTTGTCGGTATGGAGGTTAAGGGCGTTTTTTATTCCGAAAAAGCAGAAGCCGGCAAAGCAATCATTGAAACCTGCAAGCAGATGAACAGCCCCGACCCTATTCCTCTCGGCAAGTACCGAGGGCTTGAAATGGAACTGCTTTTTAATACCACAGAGCGAAATTACGAGGTAAGGCTGAAAGGTGCGACAAGCAGAACTGTTACACTGGGCGACGACGCAAACGGCAATATTATCCGTCTTGATAACGGAATTGAGCGATTTGCCGAGAGCCTGTCTCTTGCGGAAAACGACCTTGAGAACACACAAAATCAGTTGGAAACCGCAATGAAAGAAGTTCAAAAACCATTTATCCAAGAGGAAGAATTGAAAACGAAGCTTGCCCGACTGGACGAACTTAATATCCTGCTCAATATGGATAAGACAGAAAACGAGATTGTCGGTGGAGAGCCTGATGAGGGCGAAGTTCTGGAAAAACGAAAGGAGAAAACCTATGAACGATAAAAAGATAACCAAAATGGAATGGGATAACTGCCCGTTCAAAAAAATAATTATAAATCCCTTTGACGCAATGATGATGGTCGTGGTCAGGAGACTTGATGAGTCCTACCACGAACTGAAAAACTGTAAACTGCCTGCGACAGAAACGGAATTTACCCTTAGAAACGCAAAGCTCTGTTTCTACCGTGAGCTTATAAAGCAGAGTATTGATACAGAGTTTTCGCCGGAAGAAATCGTTGCTCTGTATGAAAACGAGGAGCTTGCGAGAGGTGCTTGGATGATTTGGAATGACCTCGGCTGTCCGACAAATAAGATACTCAGTATTATTGCAAAGCTCAGTATCGACGAACCCATACAGAAAGCGGTTGCCGATTTACTGATGTAGAACGGCGGTGATAACTATGCCGTATATCGCACCGGAGGTCATAACCGAAGCCAAGCGAATGGATTTATTAACCTATCTCAGAGAGTTTGAACCGGGTGAGCTTGTAAAGTTTTCACGCAACACCTATACGACCAAAACCCACGACAGCTTGAAAATATCCAACGGAAAATGGATGTGGTGGTCACGAGGTATCGGGGGCAAATCTGCCCTCGATTATCTTATCAAAGTGCGTGGTATGGATTTTGTAGAAGCGGTTCGGACAATTATGGGAAATGGTTCTGTCAGCTATCCGACCTACGAAAATAGTAATAGTTATGAACAGCAGCCTTTGCTTCTGCCCGAAAGAAGTTCCACTTCCAATGAGGTGGTTGAGTACCTTTTCGGGCGTGGCATCGACTATGAAATCATAAACGAATGCTTGGATAAGGAGCTGATTATAGAGTCGCTTCCGTATCACAATGTTGTTTTTATCGGCTATGACGAAAACAAAGAACCCAAATATGCCGCATATAGAGCGACCAACCAATCAAGGATTATGGGCGACTGTACCGGCAGCAAAAAGCAATATTCTTTCCGCCTGACTGCCGAGAATACCGGCGAGGTTCATCTGTTCGAGTGTGCCATCGACCTGCTTTCCTACGCAACTTTACTGAAGCTGGACGGCAAGGACTGGCGACAGTTTAACCTTGTTTCCCTTGCGGGAGTGTATTCTCCAAAGCAGAAAATTGAGGACTCAAAAGTGCCGATTACTCTCAGCAGACTTCTTGAAAAAGACAAAACCATCAGGCGAATTGTCCTTCATTTGGACAATGATGTTGCAGGAAGAAAAGCCACCAAAGCGTTGCAGACTATCCTTCCAAAGGAATATGAAGTCGTTGACGAACCTCCCGCTTATGGGAAAGATGTCAACGACTTTCTTTGTAAACGCTTGGGTATAAAAGAAAAAACCGAAAGGAGTTTTGAAAGATGAATGTAAACGAAATTCGAGAAATGTACCCGGAGGGTACGCAGATTGTTCTTACCGAAATGCGTGGCGAGAACCAAATGCCCTACGGTTTGAAAGGCACGGTCAAGTTCGTTGACGACGCCGGACAGATTCATATGAAATGGGAAAATGGAAGCTCACTTGCCCTGAATATCAACGAGGATACCTTTGAAAAGGTTGAAACACCTGAGAAGATTTCCATCATTCTTGTTGAGCCGGGAAGGTATCCGAAGCTCATTGAAATCGAGGATACACTTGAAGCAATGCAGTCTCTTGTGGAAGGCGATATTGAAGAATATATGCCATTCGATGATGAAGTTGCTATTATCTGCAACGAGGAAGGTAAGATGAGAGGGCTTCCGCTTAATCGAGCGGTTTATGCAGATAACAAAGAAATGGTCGATATTATTGCGGGCAAGTTCTTTATCTGTTATGCACCGATTGAGTCGGAAAAATTCCTCAGTATGCCGAAAGAACTGGCTCGAAAGTACGAGGAAAAGTTCAAGTATCCCGAAAGGTTTTATCAAACAATAGACGGCATTGAAGCAAAGCCGTACAAGCCGGTCTCAAAGGATATGGAGAGATAAATGTCAATCTACGGGGCAACCCTGAGTGTCTGCATAATCTTAGCGAGCAGACCATTTATGGACAGGAATGTCCAAAACGGTACACTCGTTAGGGGGTTGCCCCTAATACCCCAACAGAGAAAGGAGCAAAAGAATTTGCGTGAGATAGTATTGGCAGTCGCCGGATTTATACTCGGCGGCTTTTTCGGAGTAACAATGATGTGCCTGTTTCAGATAAACCGAGACAGGCACTATATTTCAAGAAAGGACGACGATAGAAATGAGCAAGAGAAACATTGAGAAACACATTCTGATGACAAAGGCTGAAGCACAGGATTTGCAGAAGAAAGCAAAGCGGGCGTGTCTTTCCGAAGGCGGACTTATCCGTCTGGTTCTCAAAGGCTACGAGCCGAGAGAAAAACCTGATGAAAGATTTTACGATGTTATGCGTGAGCTTTCTTCCATCGGCAATAACATCAATCAGCTTGCCGCCAAAGCAAACACTCTCGGTTTTGTGGACGCACCGCAGCTTAAAAAGGAAGCGGAACGCTGGCACAAGTTTCAGGCTGATGTTGAACGCACTTTTCTCAGACCCGATAAAAGCGATATGAAATGGCAGTAAGTAAATTATGGGCAGTCACTTCAAGGCTCGGTCAGGTAATCAACTATGCCACCAATCCCGAAAAGACAGCGGCAGACATTTATACCGAGGAACAGTATCAGGCTCTCCGTGATGTGCTTGCTTACGCAAAGGACGAAGAAAAAACCGAACGAGAATTCTTTGTCGAGGGTATCAACTGCAATCCCGCTACCGCAAGAGACCAGTTTGTGTCCGTTAAGAAAGGATACGGCAAAGAAGAAGGCATACAAGCCTACCACGGATACCTGAGTTTTAAGGAACAGGACATCTCCCCGGAGATTGCACAGAAAATCGGAATGGAATTTGCAAATGAAGTGTGGGGCAAAAGATTTCAGGTTGTTGTTACAACCCACCTGAACACAAAGCACCTGCATTGTCATTATATAATCAACTCCGTGTCCTTTGTTGACGGCAAACGATTGTGGGGCGATGAAAAAGCGTGGTTTAAGTTTCGCTTGGTTGCCGACCGATTGTGTGAGAAGTACGGACTGTATTACAATCCGACTCCGAACCGAAGTAAGCAATCCTCTTATTACTATAAGCAAGAGCAAGCCGGTATGCCGAGCAGATATTCCATTACCCGTGATGCCATTGATGAAGCTATTGCTCACAGTACTAACTTAAAAACCTTTGATTATATCTTGACGCAGATGGGATATGAGCATTGTCTCAGCGACAGCCGAAAGTATTGGACGATTATTCCTAAAGGATACAAAAAGTCGATACGATTGAAATCCCTCGGTGAGAATTACACAGAGGAAGCCATAAAGCGTAGGCTTATGGAAAATCAAAAGGTACTTATCGTTCCCTTTGCAAAAGAAACGATAAGAGTCAGACAATACCGCTTGCCCACAAGAGAACACAAAATCCAAAAGGTCGGCGGACTATATGGGCTGTATCTTCATTATTGCTATAAGCTCGGTTATCTGCCGAAGTACAAAAAACAGAATACCGCAAGGCTTCACTATCTTCTCAAAGAAGATTTACTGAAGCTGGAGAAAATCACTCAGGAGACGAGGCTGCTTGGACGGGAGAACATTTCAACCGACGAGCAGCTTTTCTCATATAAAGAGTCGCTGTTGACGAAAATCAAAACTCTGACTGACGATAGAACGCACCTGCGAAAACAAACAAGAAGAAATATGAGTGGCGATGAGCTATCAAATGTCAAAGAACAGATTGCGACAATCACGACAAAACTTTGGACGCTCAGAAAAGAGGTAAATCTTTGCGATGACATTGCTGAGAGGTCAAAGGTCATTGAAGCCAATCTCGAAACCGAAAGAGCGGACGAAGAAAAACAGCAAAGAAAGGAGCAGAACCGTAATGACAAACGGAGGTGATGCGGCTGAACAGGTCGTCAGGCTATCGCTTGAAGGATTTGAAGTAGCCGCCAAACTAAGCGGAGCGGCAGCTAAAAACATTGCCGTTCTTTTAATCTCTGTTCTCAAGCAGGAACAGAAAACAAAAGGCAAAGCTCGACTGACCAATATGATTAAGTCGGGTAAGGAACTTAAAGTGTTCTCTATCCCGAATAAGGACTTGAAGAAATTTACCGAGCAGGCAAAACGCTACGGTGTTCTCTACTGTGTACTCAGGGATAAAAACACGAAGGGCGATAATGTTCCGGTGGATATTATCGCACGAGCTGAGGACGCTTCCAAAATTCAGAGAATCGTTGAGAGATTTGAACTCGGTAAAGTCGATAAGGCTGCTATCGTTACCGAAGCTCAGAAGTCTGTCGAAAAGCGTGAAGCTATGGAGAAAGACAAACCGACGAAAACCAAAAACGAAATCATCACTGAGGAAGCTGTCAGAAAACCTATTCAGAAAGAGGGGTACTCTCAGTCAAACCCCACAGTCGCCAAAACGGACAAAAACCCTCCGTCAAGGCACGACTCAGAGCCGGCAGATATGCAAACTGATAAGGGTACTGTAAGCGAGCGACAGAGAAAGCCGTCGGTAAAAGCAAAGCTTGACCGATACAAGGCACAGTCCAAGCAGCAGAAAGAAGCAGAACGCAAAGAGCCGGAGGTTGATAAGGCGAAAACCAATACCGCACCGAGTCAGACTGTTCACAAGCAGCCGCAACCCAAAAATAAAAAGCCGAAAGAGAGGTAATCACAATGACAAATAACTTTACCCCTGCGAAAGCAGGACAGCATAGCAAACGACTTTCCAAAGAGGAATACGCCGAGAAGATGAAAGCGGAGAAAGAAGCCGTTTATCGGATGGCGGACGATACCGCAAAGGCTATCGTTTCCGACCCGGAAAAGTTCAAAGCGTTCCTCGATACACAGAGCCGTCTCGACAGATACTCTGCGGTCAATGCCCTTTTGATTTATAAGCAGCTTCCTGAAGCAAGCCAGCTCAAAAACTTTGATGACTGGAGCAAGGACAATGTGAAAATTCAGAAAGGTGCAAAGAGCATTTCCATTCTTGAACCCGTTGAATATGCAAAGCGTGACGGTACAACCGGAATTTCCTACAATGTAAAAAAGGTCTTTGATGTATCTCAGACCAACGGCAAACGACCGCCTGCGCCGACAGTCAACCGTGACCCGAAAGAACTCATTACCACAATGCTTGATTCTTCTCCTGTCAATGTGGAAGCGGCAGACGACCTGCCGTATCCGAATATGGCGGCGTTCTATAACAACGAGGAACAGACATTGTATGTTAAGCGTGATGTTGGCGACAGCGTAGCAGTTGCACAGTGCGTAGCACAGGAACTTGGCCACGCACAGCTTTCTATTAACAGCGACAGTTACAGCCGTTCCGATATGGGCTTTCAGGCGGTGTGTATCGGATATATGCTTTGTAAAAAGTACGGTATTGATACGCAGAATTTTGCCATCAATCGTATTCCGGATAAGCTCGCTAACAAAGAACCGAAAGATATTCGCTATGAGCTTTCCAAAACAAGAAACGCAATGGCGGATATTCATTCCCGTGTTTCCGATGAGCTTTACAAGAAAAAGCAGGCTCGCTCAAAAGACTATGAAAGATAAGAGGTTAGATTATGGCGAAAGAAGAAATGTATCATATAGCGTTGGACGATTACGAACACGGCATTATTATCCGTTCTCTCAACGATGAAAAAACGGACTTGATGAACGAGGGTAAATCCACCGACGCTGTCGATGACCTTATCATTAAGGTCGGAACTGCCCCAAAGAAAAAGTTCAAAGTTATCGAAAAGGAACGCTCTTGTGAATCAAGATAATGAAAGGCAGACTGCTGTTATTCTTTCCGTCATCGGTATTATCCCGGTCGTATGGCTGGCACTTTTGATTGCACCCTCTGTAAAAGGAGGATTGCCGGAAATTCTGCCAAGCCTTTTGTCGGCTTTTAACAAACCGTTCCATATTGAAGTTTGCGAGGACAGCTTAAAAACTGTCCTCGTTTTGCTTCTCTGCTACGGATTCGGTCTTGGAATTTACTTCTCAACACAGAAAAATTACCGAAGGCGTGAAGAACACGGCTCTGCTAAATGGGGCAACGCAAGAACCGTAAATAAGAAGTACAGCCAGTCACCGGCTTCTGCCAATAAACTGATGACACAAAATGTCTGTATCGGACTCAACGCAAAGAAGCACCGAAGAAATCTGAATACCCTTGTTTGTGGTGGTTCGGGTGCCGGTAAGACACGATTTTACTGTAAACCGAACCTTATGCAATGCAACACATCATTCGTCATTCTTGACCCAAAGGGCGAAATCCTTAGAGATACGGGAAAGCTGCTTGAAAGCAAAGACTATGAAGTTCGTGTCCTTGATTTAATTTCAATGGAGAAAAGCCATTGTTATAACCCTTTTGTCTATTTGCAGAATGACAACGATGTGCAAAAGCTCGTGACGAACCTTTTTAAGAGTACCACTCCGAAAGGCAGTCAGGCACAAGACCCGTTTTGGGATACTTCTGCTTCAATGCTTTTGCTTGCGCTTGTGTTTTATCTCCATTATGAAGCTCCCGAAGAAGAACAGAACTTCGCAATGGTAATGGAAATGCTCAGAGCAGGCTCGATTGAAGATGAGGAAGACACACGACCTTCTCCCCTTGACGAGCTGTTTGCGGAACTTGAAATGTCTAATCCTGACCATATTGCTTTGAAGTATTACCGTTCCTATCATTCGGGTGCTGCAAAAACATTGAAGTCTATACAGATTACCCTTGCGGCAAGACTTGAAAAGTTCAACCTTGAAAGTCTTGCTTCTTTAACTACCACAGACGAGCTTGACCTTCCCTCACTGGGAGAGAAAAAGGTCGCTCTGTTCGCTTTGATACCGGATAACGATTCCAGCTTTAACTTTTTGGTATCTATTCTTTACACACAGCTTTTTCAGCAGCTATTTTATGCAGCCGACCATATCCACGGAGGTTCGCTTCCCGTTCCGGTTCATTTTTTGATGGACGAGTTCGCCAATGTCAGCCTGCCGGACGACTTTGACAAGATACTTTCAGTTATGCGTTCCCGTGGGGTGTCTGTGAGTATTATCTTGCAGAACTTGGCTCAGCTTAAAGCGCTGTTTGAGAAACAATGGGAAAGCATTGTCGGCAACTGTGACGAATTCTTATATCTCGGCGGTAACGAACAAAGCACCCACAAATATGTGTCCGAGCTTCTCGGCAAGGAAACCATTGATACCAACACTTTCGGAAAGAGTACCGGTCGAAGCGGAAACTACTCCACCAATTATCAGATTTCCGGTAGAGAGCTGCTTACCCCTGATGAGGTGCGTATGCTTGATAACCAATATGCAATTCTGTTTATTCGTGGAGAACGCCCCGTTATGGATTTCAAATACGATATTCTGAAACATCCGAATGTGGGGCTTACAACCGATGGAAAGGCTTCTCCTTATAAGCACGGCGAAGTTACCATCAAGCACTCATCAATATCCGTTCTTTCTATTGACCCGGAGGAATTGCCGGAAGAAAACTACGGAGAAACCAATTACGAGCTTCTGTCCGATGAGGATTTTGAAGTAAATAAAAACTTATTTTAACGGAGGAAATTACAATGACTATTTTTAAGAAGAATAACGAAAAGAAAACCACTCAGAAGTTGCCTATGACCGGAAAGGTTAAAAGAGGTTTTCATACTTACTGTGCTGCGGTGGTAGCCATTACTGCTGTGTGCAGTATGGGCATTACTGCATTTGCGGCAAATGACCCTATTGCAGTAGTCAATAACTTGTCCGATTTCATCTTCGGACTTATCCGTGCTATCGGTCTAATCCTGCTTGGCTTCGGTATTGTTCAGGTCGGTCTCTCTTTGAAGTCTCACGACCCGTCTCAGAGAGCTAACGGTTTCCTGACCCTTGCAGGCGGTATCATCATTACCTTTGCAAAGGAAATCCTTACTCTGATTACCGGCTAATTGAACACAGTTATCTTATGGGGCATACCTGGCATTTCAGGTATGCCCCTAATCTATAAGGAGGTGCAAACAGATGAGTGATAACTGGGTAGTTCAGAATCTCCAAAATGCCCTTGACACTTGGAATAGTAAACTTGCGGAAATATGGCAGTTGCTTACTACTTCTCCACAGCAGTTCAAAGGCGGAAGTATATGGTCTGTAATGGTCAACATCAACGGTGCAGTTCAGGCAATCGGACTTGCTTTGCTTGTGCTTTTCTTTGTCGTCGGTGTGGTTCGCACCTGCGGAAGTTTTACCGATGTTAAGAAACCTGAACACGCATTAAAACTGTTCATCAGATTTGCCATTGCCAAAGGCGTAATTACCTATGGTCTGGAGCTTATGCTTGCCCTATTTAATATCGTACAGGGTACGATTTCAACAATTATGACATCTGCGGGATTTGGTACACCCAACCAAACAACCTTACCGGCTGAGATGATTACAAAGATTGAAGAATGTGGCTTTTTTGAAAGTATCCCATTGTGGGCGGTTACGCTTATCGGTGGACTGTTTATTACGGTTTTGTCGTTCATTATGATAATGACGGTGTATGGACGATTTTTCAAGCTATATATGTACACGGCACTTGCTCCGATTCCCCTTTCTACTTTTGCGGGAGAACCATCACAGAATGTGGGCAAGAGCTTTATAAAGAGCTACTGTGCTGTGTTGCTGGAGGGAGCAGTAATCGTGCTTGCTTGCATTATCTTCTCCCTGTTCGCTTCAACGCCGCCGGTAGTAAATCCGGACGCTGCCGCCGTTACACAGGTATGGGCATATATTGGCGAGTTGGTATTCAATATGCTTGTTCTTGTCGGCTCGGTAAAGATGAGCGACCGAATTATTCGTGAAATGATGGGCTTATAACGGGAGGTTCTTGAATGAAGAAAAATAAGAAAAATCACGATAGATGGCAGGGCTACACACCTGCCGACTGCGATTGTAAATATTGCGTATTTTACGGTGGGAAAAAGAACGGCGACATTATCTGTCTTACAGACAGTTGCGTTTGTGCCGATGAAATCCACAAAGCAAAACAGGCATATCGCAGAGAAAGGAGTTTTTGATGGAAGTCAAGATTAACAGAGAAATACGAAATTACACAGAGGCAATGTTTTTTGGACTGTCGCTCAGGCAGTTCATTTTTTCTGTTCTTGCCTGTGTGGTCGCAGTAGGTCTTTATTTTCTACTGAAACCACATCTCGGAACGGAAACCGTATCGTGGGTGTGCATTTTGGGAGCTGCTCCTTTTGCGGCTCTCGGTTTTGTGAAGTACAACGGAATGTCCGCAGAAAGATTTATATGGGCTTGGATTAAGTCAGAATTTCTTATGCCTAAAAAACTGGTCTTTCATTCCACCAACACCTACTACGAAATGATGAAACCGACAATCGAACAGAAACAGAAGGAGGAATATAAGAACAATGATTAAAACCCTTACGAACCTGCTCAAGCAGGACAAAGAAAAGTTTGTAGTACCAAAGGGTGTACAGGACTGTATCCCTATTACCGCTATCTATGATGACGGCATTTTCCGTGTGGGCAAGGATAAGTATTCCAAGAGCTTTAAGTTTACGGACATTAACTTTGCCGTAGCAAGCCGTGAAGATAAGGAAGCAATGTTCCTTGAATATTCAGAGCTTCTCAATTCCTTTGACAGCGGAGCGACTACAAAACTGACCATCAATAACAGACGGCTTAACCGTTTGGACTTTGAGAAAACTATCCTTATTCCGAAAACCGGCGACGAGTTGGACGAATATCGAGAGGAATACAACAAAATGCTTCTTGATAAGGCGACCGGTGCAAATTCAATCGTTCAGGATAAGTATGTTACTATCTCCATAAACAAAAAGAGCGTAGAAGACGCAAGAACATATTTTGCCCGTGTGGGTGCAGACCTAATTGCCCACTTTGCAAGGCTCGGAAGCAAGTGTGTGGAACTTGAAACTGATGAAAGGCTAAGAATTGCCCACGACTTTTTCCGTGTAGGAGAAGAAACCGCCTACCACTTTGATATTAAGGAAACACGAAAAAAGGGACACGACTTCAAGGATTATGTCTGCCCGGATACAATGGAATTTGAAAAGGACTACTTCAAAATGGGAGACCGTTACGGGAGAGTCCTTTTTCTGCGTGAGTACGCTTCCTATATCAAAGACAGTATGGTTGCCGAGCTTACCGACCTTAACCGCAATCTGATGATGTCCATTGACATTATCCCTGTTCCTACGGACGAAGCGGTACGAGAAGCCGAGAGCCGACTTCTCGGTGTGGAAACAAACATTACAAACTGGCAGAGAAAGCAGAATATGAATAACAACTTTTCTGCCACAGTTCCGTATGATATGGAGCAGCAGAAGAAAGAAATGAAGGAGTTCCTTGATGACCTTACCACTCGTGATCAGCGAATGATGTTCGCTGTACTCACTATGGTTCATACTGCGGATTCCAAAGAACAACTCGATAACGACACCGAAGCTCTGCTTACCACAGCAAGAAAGCACTTGTGTCAGTTTGCGGTACTGAAATATCAGCAGATGGACGGACTAAACACAGCAATGCCATTTGGAACGAGAAAAATTGACGCTTTCAGAACCTTGACTACGGAAAGCCTTGCGGTATTTATTCCTTTCCGTGTTCAGGACATTTACCACGAGAACGGCATTTACTACGGTCAGAATGTTATCAGCAAAAATATGATTATCGCCGACCGCAGACAGCTCCTTAACGGTAATTCCTTTATCCTCGGCGTATCCGGTGGCGGTAAATCCTTTGCAGCAAAGGGAGAGATTGAAAATATCATTCTTTCCTCCGACGCAGATGTTATTATCATCGACCCTGAGCGAGAATATTCTCAGCTTGTCAAGGCTCTCGGTGGCGAAATCATCAATATTTCCGCTACTTCTCCGAGCCATATCAATGCAATGGATATGAATAAGGAATACGGCGACGGTGCAAACCCGGTAATTCTCAAATCCGAGTTCATTATGTCCCTTTGCGAACAGCTTATCGGCGGTACAAACCTCGGAGCAAAGCAGAAATCCATAATCGACCGTTGTACGGCAAGCGTTTACCGTGACTATCAGCAGAGAAATTATACCGGTACTGTGCCGACCTTGCAGGACTTCCGTGCAGAGCTTCTTAAACAGGACGAACCGGAAGCAAGAGAAATTGCCCTTGCCATTGAGTTGTTTACCAACGGTTCTCTCAATACCTTTGCAAAGCCGACAAATGTGGATACGGATAACCGCCTTGTCTGCTATGACATTCTTGACCTCGGCAAGCAGCTTATGCCTATCGGTATGCTTGTAGTCCTCGACTCCATTCTGAACCGCATTACACAGAATCGTGCAAAAGGTAAGCAGACTTTCATCTTCATTGATGAAATCTATCTGCTTTTCCAGCACGAATACTCCGCAAACTTCCTCTTTACCCTTTGGAAGCGAGTAAGAAAGTACGGTGCTTATGCGACCGGTATTACGCAGAATGTGGATGACCTTTTGCAGAGCCATACCGCAAGAACTATGCTTGCAAACTCTGAGTTTTTGATTATGCTCAATCAGGCTTCTACCGACAGAATTGAGCTTGCAAAGCTCCTTAATATCTCCGACCTCCAGCTTTCGTATATCACGAATGTTGACGCAGGACACGGACTGATTAAGGTCGGCAGTTCGCTTGTGCCGTTTGCAAATAAGTTCCCGAAGAACACTAAGCTGTATAAGCTGATGACAACCAAACCGGGCGAGGGTGCTTAACCCTTGCCCAACTTCAATGAGAAAGGATACGCCAATGAAAAATAAGATATATATTGCGATTATCTGTGCTTTGAGCATTGTGCTTGCCGTAAGCACGGGCTTCATCATCAAGCATTATTACGACTCTGTAAAGCAGGCAGAGCTTTACGACAATCTGATTGAGGTTGTAGAGACACAGCCTGATGAAACGCAGGAGACAATGAATTATTCCGACGACAAAACCTTTATCCCGGAATATCAGGAGCTATATCTCCAAAACAAAGATATGGTCGGTTGGATAAAGGTCGAGGACACAAAAATCAATTATCCTGTTATGCAATCAAAGGATAATCCTGACTTTTATCTGAAGCACGGCTTTGATAAGTCATACTCCGATTATGGCTGCCCATATGTTCAGGAAAACTGCGATATGGAATTGCCAAGCGACAACATCATTATCTACGGTCATCATATGAACGACGGCTCTATGTTTGCCGGATTGATGAAATTCAAGGACAAGAGCTTTTGGGAAAACCACAAAACCATTTCCTTTGATACGCTGACAGACCGACAGACCTATGAAGTGCTTGCCGTGTTCAAAACCGTAGTCTATACGGACAGTTCCGACAGTTTCAAATACTACCACTTTGTCAATGCGGAAACACCGGAGGATTTCTCTGCTTATGTCGATAAGTGTAAGAACTTATCTCTTTATGACACAGGTGTTACCGCAGAATACGGCGACAAGCTCTTAACCCTTTCAACCTGTGAATACTCCCGCACCAACGGCAGACTTGTTGTAGTGGCAAAGTTAATCACAGAGTAGTTCGGGACAGGAGGTGTCAATCTTTTATGAGTAGCATTATATACTTGGCTGTGTTGTTCGCTGCGAAGGTGGCGGACAACGCACTGAGTACAACAAAAACCATAATGGTACAAAGAAGTCGTTGGATACTTGCAGGATTTGCGGTTATTCTATCTGACTTCATTTATTTTTGGATTACGAAACGGGTTGTGTCTGCGGAAAGTGAGCTTGCAATGCTTGTGGTTGCTATTGCCAGCGGTGTCGGCTGCTCTCTTGCCTGTTTTGTCAATGAGAAGCTGTCAAAAGACAGAACCTATGTCAATGTGATTATGTCCGATGACCTTGACGAAATGAAAAGGTTGAGAGATTTCTTGGCACAGCACCACATAACTAATGTTGCCACAGACAGCTACACCCTGAACTGGAATACCAAAACTATTACGATTACGGCGTACCCGGAAACCAAAGCCGAAAGCAGGCTGATTAACAAATTCATTGAAGAAAGCGATACGAAGTTCAAGCGAGTCATTCAGCCTGCATAGGAAGGAGGGATTGTATGGCTGACATTAAAACAAAGGACAGCAATAAGGGTACGATAAAAACCCTTGATAAAGCGGCAATCGCCACGCAGAGAATGAAGCAGTCATATATTGCCACAAAGGATAAGGCGGAGCATTCCGTCAATGCCAATACGAACTCTGCGGAGGAATATGCTTCTGATAAAATGGAAAGCGGTATTGATGAGGTAGTTCACGACGGGGCTTATGTGTTTGATAAAGCCGGACGTAAAGGTCTTGAAAAGACAAAAGAAAATCTCCGGTCTGCAAAGGACGGCATACAACATTTCAAGCAGCAGAGAGCCGAGCGGACTTTACGAAAGCAGACTTCGCAGAACACAAGCTCTGCAATTAAGACCGTTGAAAAGACAGAAAAAACAATTAAGCAGTCGGCAACTTCTTCCGGGCAGAAAACGATTAAGTTTGCCGGTAAGGAAACCACCAAGACAGCACAGAAATCTGTGAAAACAGCAGAACAGACGGCAAAAACAGCAATTAAGACAAGCCAGCAAACGGCAAAAGCAGCACAAAAAACCGCACAGGCTACCGTTAAGGCTTCACAGAAAGCGGCACAGGCGGCGAAGCAAGCAGCGAAAGCCACAGCCACAACCATTAAAGCAGCTGCCAAAGCGACGGTTGCCGCAGTCAAGGCAATTATAGCGGCGATAAAAAGTCTGATTGCAGCCATTGCCGCCGGAGGTTGGGTTGCGGTTGTCGTCATTATCGTGCTTTGCCTTGTCGGTCTGATTGCTGGTTCGGTGTTCGGCATCTTCTTTTCGGGAGAGGACTCCGGCACGGGAATGTCAATGCAGACAGCCGTTCAGGAAATTAATCAGGAATATGACGACCGACTGGAGCAGGAAAAGAACTCCGTAAGTTATGATGTGCTTGAAATGAGCGGAAGCCGTGCTGTATGGAAAGATGTTCTTGCGGTCTATTCCGTTAAAGTAAATACCGACCCGGATAATCCGATGGAAGTTGCTACGGTTGATGAAACCAAGAAACAGCTTCTATCGGATATTTTTTGGGAAATGAATGAGATTTCCTCACGAATGGAGTCGAAAACCCACACGGAAATCGAGGAAAGCGACGACGGACACGGAAATATCGTCGAGACCGAAACCACCGTTACGGAGACCTTTTTGTATATCACGGTTTCTCACAAAACCATAGATGAAATGGCTTCAATGTACGGTTTTAATCAAGAGCAAAAAGACTACCTTGCAGAGCTGTTGAAGGACGAAAACAATCAGCTATGGTCACAAGTGCTTTACGGTATCGGATACAGCGACGGTCAGATTGTAACGGTCGCTCTGTCTCAGGTAGGTAATGTGGGCGGACAGCCCTATTGGTCTTGGTATGGCTTTGACTCCCGTGTAGAATGGTGTGCCTGCTTTGTTTCTTGGTGTGCCAATGAGTGTGGATATATTGACTCCGGTATCATTCCAAAGTATGCCGGTTGTGTAAATGGCGCACAATGGTTCAAAGACCGAGGACAATGGGCAGACAGAAACTATGAGCCTGCACCCGGTACAATCATCTTCTTTGACTGGGAGGGCGACGGAGTAACAGACCACACCGGAATCGTTCAGAAATGTGAGAACGGAACAGTTTATACCGTTGAGGGCAACTCAAGTGATAGTTGCAGAACCAAGACATATCCAGTCGGAAGTGCGGATATTTACGGATACGGTATCCCGGCATATTAAAAAAGATGGCTGCTCGTTTGAGTAGCCATCAAGTACATTATGAAAAATCGGTTATTTCTCGGTTCTTCAAATAACCATTATGTGTATGGTAAGTAAAGATAAGCACATAATCGTAGTTTTTATTTTCTCTGCTTATGGTAACGGAGAAATCGTCAGCAAGAACAAAAATAACATTCAGGAGTTTTTTCATATATCCCGAATATGAAGCACAGTGCATATACAAGGCTGCGACATATCCGGCGTCGATTTCTTTCATATCTGCGTCAATTTCATATTCCTCTGAAAGCTTATGGACAGCATTTATAAATCTATCTTTGTCAGCCAGTCGTTTCTCGTTTGGAATCAGTTTTCTGTGTTCCCTCATAAAGCTGAAAAAATCATCACCACTTCCGGTATCGTTGCGTTTCTCCTTTTGGGGATTCTGCTCCATCTCTTTCAATATCTCGTTAAAATCCGACTGTTCAAATCTGTTACTGAAAAGTAACCCGTCTTTCCCCATCATCTTTTTCTCCTAAATTGATTATTCGGAGCTTTTTCCTCTTGGCTCTTTCGAAGGTCTTGGCTGCACCGCCCCAAGAATGTGTAACGAAACAAATAGCATAGCCTGAATTATCCACCATATACCTGTTTCGTGCGGGAATAGCTGATTTGAAATGATATTTCTCAAACCCATCGGGATATATAATCGAGTCGAAAAGCTCTTTGTTGTAAACATTGAAAGACAGATAAGGAATAACAAGATAATTGTTGATATGCGGATACTCTTTTTTGAGTTCATAGACGCAATGACCGCATAGCCGGTCAAAGCCGCCTTGTCCTCCGCTGAGAAAATCTGTAACACCATTTTCAATCAGTCCTCTTATCGCTTCCTTGAGCTTATCCTCGGATAATCCATAGCACTCATTATGACCTATAAAGGTAGCTGTTGTTTCCAAAGCCATTGTAAAATCACTCCTGACATACCCAGTATATCATAAAATTCTTCAAAAATCATCACCTTTGGTTGGTTTATCTTCCGTTGGGTTGGTGTATAACGCTGTGAGCGTAATCTATACTATTAGTTATAGAGATACACTAAAGGGGGTGATGTGATGCAGCTTGATACAATCGGCAAGAACATAAGGAAGTATCGCCTTATGAAAAAGTATCGTCAAGAAGATTTAGCAGAAAAAGCCGGGTTAACAACAAATTATATCGGTATGGTCGAGCGTGGAGAGAAAATTCCGTCACTTGAAACCTTTATTAAGATACTAAACGCATTGGAAGTATCATCGGATATGATTCTTGCTGATGTTTTGGATACGGGTTATACCGTCAAGAACTCCATTCTGAATGAAAAACTTGCCAAGCTTGCTCCTGAAGATAGAAGCAAGATATATGAGGTTATTGATACCCTCTTAAAACATTCAAAGCAGATTACACCATAAATCACGAAAGTTCGCCGTAAAAAGCGAGCTTTCTTTTTTTACCGGGAATTTATTTCTCCCCTCGACAAATATTGCAGGACTTCGACAATGAAGATGTGATATAACTATAACTGTTAGTGATAGACAATTACTATAAGACATAGGAGGAAGTATATTGAAGAACATCATCAAGGAAGTTGCGAAAGCAAACGGAACAACAGAGCAGGAAGTAAAAAATGAAATGAGAATTGCTATCAAGGCAGCTATGCAAAGCAAAGAACCGGCAGCACAGGCATTTTGGAAACAGATTGCTCCGGACGGGAAAGAGCCACCGGTTGAAAAGGTCATTGCCTCCATAGCTCTAATGGTACAAAATAATAAGATATGTAGTTGAGGTGCAATCGCACCTCTTTTTTAATATAACTATTAGTTGGTATCAGGAGTGAAAAAAAGATAAAAAGTGCGAAATAGCAGTAATTATATTGATAATCGAGCCGCTTTGTGATATACTATTTAATGACTTAGTGTATTCTTGTTGAAACATACGGAAAGGAAGGACAGGAATGGCAGCTACATATAAAAAACTGTGGCATATTTTACTCGACCGAGATATGAAAAAGAAAGATTTGCAGGAAAATGCGGAGCTAACAAAATATACAATGCGTAAGTTAGGCAATGATGAAGCCGTTACGACAGATACTCTTGCAAAAATATGCAGAGCTTTGAACTGTACTGTTGATGATATTATGGAAGTTTTACCTGAAAACAAGTAATAAGTCCGTTTTATGGGACACCATCATTGATAAAATGATAATGGATAACTGACGAAAAGTTTTCGTTATAATAAATGAAGAAAGGATTTCTTTTATGGCTACCGAAAATAACGCCAATATCGGCTTTGAAAAACAGATTTGGGACGCAGCGTGTGTCCTTTGGGGACATATCCCCGCAGCAGAATATAGAAAGGTTATCGTAGGTCTTATTTTCCTGCGTTACATTTCAAGTGCGTTTGAAAAGCGTTATCAAGAACTTGTTGCAGAAGGCGATGGATTTGAAGATGACAGAGACGCTTATGTGGAGGATAATATTTTCTTTGTGCCGGAGGATGCTCGTTGGAGCAAAATAGCTTCATCTGCTCACACTCCTGAAATCGGTACGGTTATTGACGACGCTATGAGAGCCATTGAAAAAGAAAATACAACTCTTAAAAATGTATTGCCTAAGAATTACGCAAGCCCCGATTTGGACAAGCGTGTTTTGGGCGATGTTGTTGACCTGTTCACTAATATGGATATGGGCGACACCGAGGAAAGCAAAGACCTGCTCGGCAGAACTTATGAGTATTGTATTCAGCAGTTCGCCGCTTACGAAGGTGTTAAGGGCGGCGAGTTCTACACTCCTGCAAGTATTGTTAAAACAATCGTTGCCATCTTAAAGCCGTTCAAGAACTGCCGTGTGTATGACCCTTGCTGCGGTTCGGGCGGTATGTTCGTACAGAGTGCAAAGTTCATTCAGGCACACAGCGGCAAGCGTGGAGAAATCGCTGTTTACGGTCAGGAGTCCAATGCTGACACTTGGAAAATGGCTAAAATGAATATGGCTATTCGTGGCATTGACGCAGACTTCGGTGCATATCAAGCAGATACATTCTTCAATGACTTACATAAAACACTGAAAGCAGATTTCATTATGGCAAATCCGCCTTTCAATCTTTCCAACTGGGGACAGGAAAAGCTCAAAGAAGATGTTCGTTGGAAATACGGAACACCGCCTGCCGGCAACGCCAACTATGCGTGGATTCAGCATATGATACACCACCTTGCGCCGAACGGGAAAATCGGTCTTGTTCTTGCTAACGGTGCGTTGTCCTCTCAGTCCAGCGGCGAGGGAGAAATCAGAAAGAACATTATTCAGGCTGACCTTGTGGAAGGTATCGTCGCTCTGCCGACTCAGCTCTTTTACAGTGTTACTATCCCCGTTACCCTTTGGTTTATTACCAAGAACAAAAAGCAAAAAGGCAAAACTCTGTTTATTGACGCTCGCAAAATGGGTTATATGGTTGACCGTAAGCACAGAGATTTTACCGATGAGGATATTCAAAAGCTGGCAGATACATTTACGGCATTCCAAGAAGGCACGCTCGAAGATGTAAAAGGCTTCTGTGCCGTTGCCGACCTTCAGGAAATCGAAAAGCAGGACTTCATTCTGACACCGGGCAGATATGTTGGTATTGAAGAAGTTGAGGACGACGGAGAACCGTTTGAAGAAAAGATGACTCGCCTTACTTCTGAGCTTTCGGAGATGTTTGCAAAGTCTCACGAACTGGAGGATGAAATCCGCAAGAAACTGGGGGCGATTGGGTATGAAGTGTAAGCTTTCTGATATTTGCAGTTTTCGCAAAGGAAAAGTAGAAGTAGAAAATCTAAATGCGAAAAACTATATATCGACCGAAAATATGTTGCCAAATAAGTGTGGAATTACTGAAGCAAGCTCTTTACCGACAGTTTCTTTAACACAGGAATATAATAGCGGTGATGTCCTTGTTTCTAATATTCGCCCTTATTTCAAAAAAATTTGGCAAGCCAAATATGATGGCGGTTGCTCAAACGATGTATTAGTCTTTGTTCCAAAACCTAATACAGATAAAGATTTTTTGTATTATGTACTTGCGGATGATGATTTCTTTACATATTCTATGGCGACATCAAAGGGAACGAAAATGCCACGAGGAGACAAAACCTCAATAATGCACTACGAAGTTCCTCTGATTGATTTGCAGGTGCAAAAGAAAATAGCAAGTGTTTTGAAGGCATTGGACGAGAAAATTAAACTTAATAATGAGATAAACAATAATTTAGAGCAGCAAGCTCAGGCAATCTATCAGCAAATGTTCATAGATAATGCCCGTTCTAATTGGGCAGAAGGCACTTTAAGTGATATTGCTGATATTACAATGGGTCAGTCGCCAAGTGGTAGTAGCTATAACGAGGACGGAACTGGCACAATTTTCTTTCAAGGTCGTGCGGAATTTGGATTTAGATTTCCATCAGTTCGTCTATACACCACTGAACCTAAACGAATGGCACGGTCAAATGATACTTTGATGAGTGTTCGAGCGCCGGTAGGCGACCTAAATGTCGCTCATACGGATTGCTGCATTGGTCGTGGACTTGCTGCCATTCATTCTAAATCCAACCATCAATCCTTTGTTCTTTACACGATGTTTTCGCTAAAAAAACAGTTAGATGTTTTCAATGGCGAGGGAACGGTTTTTGGTTCTATCAATCGTAATTCGTTGAATGATATGCCAATTCTTATACCATCTGATGATATTTTGGACGAATTTGAAAGGATTGTAGCACCGATGGATTTAACCATTCGCAATAATTACGATGAAAATTGCCGCTTGCAGGATATTCGTGATACCTTGCTTCCTCGTTTAATGTCCGGCGAATTGGATGTCTCTGACATCGACCTTTAAGCCGCTAAATTATTGTTTAGCACATAACATATCCCATAACTTCCGTGGGTGGCGGGAGTTAATATCGGGGGACTTCCGCCCCATAGTCGTTCTCTAAGAATATTTCAAAGGAGAAATGACTGTGAAACAAGATTTAATCAAAGATGTTGTTCAAGGGATGTTACCATACTTGAACAATGCACAATGCGAAAGGTTGCAAGAGGTGTTGCAATACAGCCTTGCAAGGTATGAGGTAACGGAAAACAAGCAACAAGAGAAAAACTCGGAGCAGAACTATGTAGAGCTGTTCCTGTCGGCAAAGCGAATTGAGGGCTGCTCCGAGAAATCTCTTAAATACTACAAGGCAACTATCGAAGCTATGCTCTGTGAACTCAAAAAAGATGTCAAACACATAGTTACAGACGACATCAGAGGATACCTGACGGAATATCAGGAAAATAAGAAATCAAGCAAGGTAACGATAGACAATATCCGCCGTATTCTCTCCAGCTTCTTCTCTTGGTTAGAGGACGAGGATTACATACTGAAAAGTCCGGTAAGACGCATACACAGAGTAAAAACCGGTACAAATATCAAGGAGACATACTCCGATGAAGCGTTAGAGCTTATGAGGGATAACTGCACGGAACTTCGAGACTTGGCGATTATTGATATGCTGGCTTCGACAGGTATGCGTGTTGGCGAAATGGTATTGCTTAATAGAAATGACATTGATTTCAATGAAAGAGAATGTATCGTGTTTGGTAAAGGTAGTAAGGAACGAGTGGTCTATTTTGATGCTCGCACCAAAATACATTTGCAGAACTATTTGGAGAGCAGAACGGACGATAACCCGGCACTATTTGTATCGCTAAAAGCACCGCACGAAAGGCTGAAAATCGGCGGTGTTGAGGTTCGCCTTAGAGAATTTGGAAGGCAATTAGGAATTAACAAGGTACACCCGCATAAGTTCAGGCGTACACTTGCAACTATGGCAATAGATAAAGGAATGCCCATTGAGCAGCTTCAACAACTCTTGGGGCATAGAAAGATAGATACGACCTTGCAGTATGCAATGGTAAAGCAGAGCAATGTAAAAATTGCTCATCGAAAATACATTGGATAGAGAGGAAAACGAATATGGCTGAATGGATTGAGTGTTCAATAGGTGATTTGTGCAGCACAATTTCAGATACTTACAAAGGAAATGATGAATATGTAGTCCTTGTCAACACCTCGGATGTTTTAGAAGGAAAAGTCCTAAATCACGAAACAGTTGCAAATAAAAATCTTAAGGGTCAGTTCAAAAAGACTTTTAAGAGAGATGATATTCTGTATTCTGAAATACGACCTGCAAATAAAAGGTTTGCTTATATTGACTTTGAAAACACCTCGAATTATATAGCATCTACCAAGCTAATGGTTTTGCGACACAATGAAAAAGTGCTGCCCGAATACCTTTTTGCTTTGCTTAAATCAAATTATGTGATTGCTGAATTACAGCATTTAGCTGAAACTCGTTCCGGTACATTCCCACAAATAACATTTTCATCTGAACTCGCACCTATGAAAGTGTTTTTGCCGGATAAAGATACTCAAATAAGGATTGTAAGTATTTTATCAAGCATTGAACAGAAAATTGATAAAAATAATGAGATAAACAATAATTTAGAGCAGCAAGCCAAAGCCATCTTTTCAAATGAGTTTTTAACTCTTGAAACGCTACCTGATGGTTGGAAGCAAGCCAGTTTGATAGATATTGCAGACTATCTAAATGGTCTTGCTATGCAAAAATATCGTCCAACTGCTGACGAAACAGGCATTCCGGTTCTTAAAATTAAAGAACTTCGTCAAGGCTGTTGTGATGATAACAGCGAACTGTGTTCTCCAAGCATTAAAAGTGAGTATATCATTAACGATGGCGATGTTATCTTCTCTTGGTCAGGCAGTTTGTTAGTTGATTTTTGGTGTGGCGGTATCTGCGGCTTAAATCAGCATTTGTTTAAGGTGACATCAAACAAGTATAACAAGTGGTTCTACTATGCTTGGACAAAACACCATCTTGACCGTTTTATTGCCGTTGCTGCTGATAAAGCTACAACTATGGGACACATCAAGCGTGACGAACTTTCAAAAGCAGAAGTTCTCATACCTAACGAAGCAGATTACAAGCGAATCGAAACTTTGCTTCAGCCAATTTACGATTTGATTATCGCAAACCGAATAGAGAACAAAAAACTTGCTGAAACAAGGGACACGCTTCTACCTAAACTTATGACTGGAGAGATTGATATATCAGAGGTGGATTATGAATAAGAAAGACCTCTTAATACCTTTTAATGCTCCACTCCATTCACAAGACACAGAACTACAAACATACGGTTGCAGAGCCAACAATCCGGATATATGCGGAAATAACGGACTACCGAATGTCTGTGCCTTTTACTCGGAAGATTGTATTTGTAAAAAGCCGTCACGAGCTTGGAAAAAACAATATTCCAAACTTAAAGACTAAGCCGCTAAATTATTGTTTATAAGGATAGGAGGGTCGGAAATGAATAGGTTTGATGATGAAGATGAGATAATATCTCAATTTCAGAGCGTCAACGACAATGAGGTTATGTTTGCCACCCAGTCTGAGACGATTGAAGCTGTTTATCTATCAATTCACACGGAAGCCTTATGGAACAACTGGATAAATAGTTCCGGTAAGTCTGACCCGCCACCTGATTATTATTCACCAAAAGACGAGCTGATGATGGATGTTATGCGAGTTGACGACCACGCTTTTGTAGATGAAAAAGGGAAAATTCAAAATCCGACAAACGCCGGAGAAAGCAAGCTTTATAAAGAACTTAAAGAAAGTGGCATACAAGAAATATTCCCTAATGCAGAACTTATAGTTAATGCCAAGACGCTTCTTCCGTCAGAGCAAGACCATAACTATTTGTTCTACAAGTCAAACTTTGAGCGAATAGTTTCCGAACATATAAAAAAGCTTCCGCTTTACCAAAGCAACCACGTCGGTTACAAAACAGTTTTGTTCGTAATGGATGAGTCCTCTGCGTATCTTCAATGTGAAAGCAATAAGCCGAATATGGATGAAGTACACGAAGGCGAAATGATAGCAGGAAAGCCGCATCTGTTCTTTTGGGATGAAAACTTTGTAAATGTCTTTTTACATAGCGGTATTGATTATTTGATTTGGTATGCACCGTATAAATTGCTTACAACTTCACAAGGAGTTGTTGACCTTCCTAAGGTTGTGATGTTTGACTGTAAAACCGGAAACTACGATAATTTAATTAAGTATAACGAAGAAAGAATATGCAGCTCCGAGCTGTAAAAAAGGAGAAACGAAAATGCCGGGATTATATACCGAAGCCGATTATGAAAATTCAGTAATCGAGCTGTTTAGAAATGATTTGGGGTACGATTACGCATACGGTCCCGATATAGAAAGGGATTTTTACTGCCCGTTATATGAGGAGGTTCTGATTGACTCTCTATATCGTTTGAACAGAGGTCTGCCTGATGACGCAATTCAGGACGCCTTATTCAAGCTCAAAAACTTTGAAAACGGAGAGCTTGTGCAGAAAAACGCCGTGTTTATGGACTATCTGCAAAACGGTATCCCGGTTAGATATTTTGTTGACGGCGAGGAGCGTTCCTCTATCGTCTATCTTGTTGACTATAAAAATCCCGACAATAACTCCTTTATCGTAGCTAACCAATGGACTTTTATTGAGAACAGCAATAAACGCCCTGATGTAATTCTCTTTTTGAATGGCTTGCCGGTTGTATTGGTTGAACTGAAATCTCCGTCCCGTGAAGAAACGGACGCTTCCGAAGCGTACAGGCAGCTCCGCAACTATATGAAAGAAATTCCGTCTATGTTCATTTACAACGCTATTTGCGTAATGAGCGACCAGTTGACCTCCAAAGCGGGTACGATCACCTCCGGTGAAGACCGCTTTATGGAGTGGAAAACAAAGGACGGCGACTACGAAAACACGCAGTATGCGCAGTTTGATACATTCTTTGAGGGTATGTTCCAAAAGGCACGACTGCTTGATATAATCAAAAACTTTATTTGCTTTTCTAACGAGGGTATCAATTCGTTTAAGATACTTGCAGGGTATCATCAATACTTTGCAGTCAGAAAAGCGATTGAATCCACAAAGCACGCTACTGTTACCGACGGTAAGGGCGGCGTATTTTGGCACACCCAAGGTAGTGGAAAGTCGCTGTCTATGGTGTTCTATGCTCATTTGTTGCAAGAAGCGTTGGACAGCCCGACGATTGTTGTTATCACAGACAGAAACGACCTTGACGACCAGCTTTACGGTCAGTTTGCAAAGTGCAAAGACTTTTTAAGGCAAGAGCCGGTACACGCTACTTGCAGAAAGCTGACAGAGACTTCGGGTAAAAATGATGTCGGATTAAAGGACTGGCTGGACGGCAGACAGGCAAACGGCATTATTTTTACCACTATGCAAAAATTTGAGGAGTCGCACGAAGCGTTATCCGAACGCCACAACATTGTGGTTATGGCAGACGAAGCGCACCGTGGACAATACGGACTGACCGAAACCGTGGACGCTAAAACCGGTAAGGTTAAAATCGGTACGGCTCGTGTTATCCGCAACACCTTGCCTAACGCTACATATATCGGCTTTACAGGCACTCCTATTTCTTCAAAAGACCGCAGCACTCGTGAGGTATTCGGTGATTATATCGACATTTATGATATGACACAAGCGGTCGAGGACGGTGCAACACGTCCTGTTTATTATGAAAGCCGTGTAATTAAGCTCAATCTCGATGAAGCAACCCTGCGGATGATTGATACCGAGTATGATATTATGTCTGCCAATGCTGATGAAGAAGTTATCGAAAAGAGCAAGCGTGAACTCGGTCAGATGGAAGCAATACTCGGCAACGATAACACCATCAATTCGCTTGTAAGCGATATACTCGACCACTACGAGAACAACAGAGAAAACCTGCTGACAGGTAAAGCAATGATTGTTGCTTACTCTCGCCCTATCGCTATGAAAATTTACAAGCGTATTTTAGAGCTGCGCCCAGCTTGGACGGAAAAAGTTGCGGTTGTAATGACTTCCGGCAACAACGACCCGGAAGAATGGCGTGAGATAATCGGCAACAAGCACCACAAGGACGAGCTTGCAAAGAAATTCAAAGACAACAACAGTCCGCTTAAAATCGCAATCGTTGTAGATATGTGGCTCACAGGCTTTGATGTGCCATCCCTTGCCACTATGTATGTTTACAAGCCGATGTCGGGACACAATCTTATGCAGGCTATTGCCCGTGTAAACCGTGTATTCCGTGACAAAGAGGGTGGTCTTGTTGTTGACTATGTGGGTATTGCAACAGCACTTAAAAAGGCTATGAACGATTACACCGCCCGTGATAAAAAGAATTACGGCGATACCGATGTTGCAAAAGTTGCATTCCCGAAATTTCAAGAAAAGTTGTCCGTCTGCCGTGACAAGTTCCACGGATTTGATTATTCCAAGTTCCAAACCGGCACAGACCTTGAAAGGTCTAAGACTATCAGCGGTGCTGTCAACTTCATTATGGGCAGAGAAAAAATCGACGATAAAGACTCGTTTGTAAAAGAAGCACTTATGCTTCATCAGGCATTGTCCCTCTGCTCATCTATGGTTGATGAGGACGACCGTATCGAAGCAGCTTTCTTTGAGTCTGTGCGTGTACTTGTTTTAAGGCTTGCCAATACAGGTGTCGGCAAAAAAATATCCTTGCCCGAAATGAACGCAAGGATTAACGAACTCTTAAAGCAGAGTATCAAGAGCGAAGGTGTTATCAATCTTTTCTCAGATATTAAAGAGGAATTCTCCCTCTTTGACCCGAAGTTTCTGCAAGAAGTTGCGAATATGAAAGAAAAGAACCTTGCCGTTGAACTCTTGAAAAAGTTGATTGCAGAGCAGGTTTCTGTTTACCGCAGGACAAATGTGGTCAAGTCCGAAAAGTTCAGCGAGATTATGCAGCGTTCGCTCAATGCGTATTTGAACGGTATGCTGACCAACGAAGAAGTCATTGAAGAAATGCTCAAGCTGGCAAAGCAGATTGCAGCAGCACAAAAAGAGGGCGACCAACTCGGACTTACAGCCGATGAGCTTGCATTCTATGACGCCCTCACGAAGCCGCAGGCAATTAAGGACTTCTACGAAAACGACGAACTCATAGCCATTACAAAGGAGCTTGCCGATACTCTGCGCAGAAACAAGACGATTGATTGGCAAAAGCGTGAGTCAGCAAGAGCAAAAATGCGTATGCTCATAAAGAAACTTTTGAAAAAGCACAAGTACCCGCCGGAGGGTATGGACGACGCAGTTCAAACGGTTATGACCCAATGCGAACTTTGGACAGATAATATGATGGAAGCGTAGGTTGAAGGAGAATGAATATGGATAAGAGATTTCAATGGACAGAATTTTATATGGAGTTGGCTTCTGCCCTACTTCCTTACAAAAACAATAGAAGCGAACTGATTGCCAAGCTCAAAACCATCTTTGCCGATGCCGGAATGAATTTTCCGTTTAAGGAAAGAGGAAAAGAAGTATATGAGGACATCTGCCCATTTACTGTTTTCGGCTCGTTTAATAAGGGCATAACAAATGCCAATCGTATTGCTTTGTTGGAACAATTTGCAAAGCAATTCTCTATTAAGGCTGCTGTACCGACAGAGTTTGACGGTATTCCGGTAGTAATGAATTTAAGTGCGTGGTTCTTTGCGTATAAAGAAAATCGTGGAGAACACGACATAGATAACCTTTGGGATTTGCTTGAAAAAGCAATCGCATATTCCGATGAAGCCTCCACAGATAATAAAAATGCTTTCATTGCTGCTTATGACACAGTTACAAAGCAGAAAATGATTAAGTGGAATATTACGATGGGACTTTATTGGGCGAGACCATATACATTCATCAATTTGGACTCTACCAACAGAGCCTTTATTACGGATGTAGACAATATGCCACATTATTTTACGACCATATTCTCGGATATAAATAAAGGCTTACCCGACGGAAGAAACTATCTGTTTATGTGCGAGCAGGCAAAGAATGCTCTTAATCAGAAGGAATATGAGTATCACAGTTTCCCCGAACTGTCTTATTATGCTTGGAAAAGCAACCAATCGGGCAAAACAGAAGAAACCACGACTACCACAGTTGATTCAAATATAAAAGAAACGAATTATTGGATTTACTCTCCCGGTGACAACGCTTCAATGTGGGACGAGTTCTATAAATCCGGCATAATGGGTATCGGTTGGGACGATGTTACAGACCTTAAAGGATTTTCTTCAAAAGAGGAAATAAAAGAGTATATGAAAAAGGTTTACGACCCAAGTTATTCCTACAAAAACAACGCTCATTGCCTTTGGCAGTTCGCAAATGAAATTAAAGTCGGCGATGTAATTTTCGTCAAAAAAGGAATGCATAAAATTATCGGAAAAGGTATTGTGACTTCCGATTATATCTATGATACCTCAAGAAGCACATACAAGCACATTAGAAAAGTTGACTGGCAAAACAACGGCGAATGGGAACATCCCGGTCAGGCAGTTATGAAAACACTCACCAACATATCGGCTTACCCAGATTATGTTCAAAAGCTGCTTGCTCTGTTTGCGGAAGATGCTTCTGAGGAAGTATCGGAACAAAAGGAAATCAAGTATCCGTTGTATTCAAAAGATGATTTTCTGAATGAAGTCTATATGGATGAAGATACATATAATACTCTGACGGAATTGCTTGAAGCAAAATACAATGTTATTCTGCAAGGCGCACCCGGTGTCGGAAAGACTTTTGCGGCAAAGAGACTTGCTTACTCTATAATGGGACAGAAAGACACAAGCCGTGTAGCAATGGTACAGTTTCATCAAAGCTACTCTTATGAAGATTTCATTCAAGGGTACAGACCGTCAAAAGACGGCTTTGAACTTGAAAACGGAACATTCTATAAGTTTTGCAAAGAAGCGGAAGAAGATAATGAACGCCCTTATTTCTTTATTATTGATGAAATCAACCGTGGTAATTTGAGCAAAATTCTCGGTGAACTTATGATGTTAATCGAGAAAGATAAGCGTGGCGAAAAAATCAAACTGCTTTATTCTAATGAATGGTTTACTGTACCTCAGAATGTCAGAATTATAGGTATGATGAACACCGCTGACAGAAGCCTTGCATTAATGGATTATGCGTTGAGGAGAAGATTTGCTTTCTTTGATTTCGCACCGGCGTTTTCTTCGGAAGGCTTCAAGAATTACTTGGCGGAAAAGAATTCTCAAAAATTAGAGAGTCTGATAACTGCCGTTGAGTCACTTAATAACACCATTTCTTCTGATGAGTCATTGGGAGATGGTTTCAGAATCGGTCACAGCTATTTCTGTACCGATGGAGAAATTACTGATGAATGGCTCAAATCCGTTGTGGAATATGAAGTAATACCGCTTATCAAAGAATACTGGTTTGACGAGCCGACAAAAGTTAGAGATTGGTCTGCTACTTTAAGGAGTGCAATTAAATGATTCGCATACAGAACATATACTATATGCTTTCCTATGCGTTTCAGGTTCTCAACGAAGATGGCTATAAGCAGGTTGCTACCGAAGAATTCGAAAATGCAGCTGAACTATGTGCTGCCATATTGGTAAAAGGTGTTTCTTCTCAGCTAAAACGAGGATTGGGCAAAGAGTATATTGTTCAAACGGAGGAATTATCTACATTAAGGGGTAAAATTGATATTTCTGCTTCGGTAAAAGAGCAAACTATGCTGAGAAAACGCCTTGTCTGCAACTATGATGAGTTTTCGGTCAATTCATATATGAATAGAATTATCCGAACAACAATGGAAACTCTCGTAAGAAGCAATATCAGCAAGGACAGAAAAAAACAGCTTCGTAAGCTCCTCATTTATTTTGCAGAAGTCGAACCTTTGAACCGTGAGAGCATAAATTGGAAACTTCAATTTAATAAGAATAATCAAACCTATCAGATGTTGATTTCAATTTGTTATCTGATACTCAAAGGATTGCTACAAACAACCTCTGATGGAAGTACAAAGTTAATGGATTTCCTTGATGAGCAGCGTATGTGCAGACTTTATGAAAAGTTTATCCTTGAGTATTTTAAGAAGGAACACCCCGAAGTTAAGGCGTCGGCTTCTCAAATTCCGTGGGATACAGATGATGGATACAGAGAAATGCTCCCTGTTATGCAGAGCGATATAATGTTAAAACAGGGAGACAGAACATTGGTTATAGACGCCAAGTATTACGCCCATACAACGCAGAAGCAGTACGATGTGAACACTTTGCATTCGGGCAATCTCTATCAGATTTTCACTTATGTAAAAAATCTTGATACAGGAAATACCGGCAATGTGTCGGGAATGCTGCTCTATGCTAAGACTGACGAATTGGTGCTGCCGAATAACAATTATAAAATGGGCGGAAATGCAATCTCGGTCAAAACGCTTGACTTGGATTGTGATTTTGCAGAAATCAGAAAACAGTTAGATGATATAGTCGATTTATATTTTGAATACAAATAAGATTTTTTGGGGGAAGGTGCGATTGAATGGACGAAGAAAAAAGTACAGAAACAAATGTGAAAGTATCTTCTTCAGGTAATGTTATTGTATTCCCGGATTTTGAAAAGCTGAAAAGCGAAGTAGAAAAAATGCGTACAGAACTGTCAATGCTTTTGCTGGAGCGTGACGAGCTTCAATTCGTTATCTGTAAGAATATTGAGACAGAATATATGCTAAAACTCGGCAGTATCGAGTATAAGGCTTATGAAGCTCAATGTGCCGCTCTGAGACTGAAACGCAAAATTGAATTGATTCAGGCAAAGAAAAACAGACAGGAAAAGGTCATTGTTTCTGCTATCGAGGAAACCCTCGATAGCGAATTTGCAGAGTATCAAAAACAACTCAATGAGCAGATTGATAAGATGAATGACGCTCTTAAACGAAGTAAGGCGGAAATTCTGTCTGACGAAGATAACAAAGAACTTAAAAAGCTCTATCGTAAAATAGTAAAGGCATTACACCCTGATATTAACCCTGATGTTTCCCAAGCACAGGTTCAATTATTTGATAATGCAGTATCAGCCTATAAAAGCGGCGATTTGGGAACATTGAGAATTATCGGAGAAATGGTCGGAAACAATCCGCTGCCTGAACAGCATAAGGATGCTATGACACAGCTTGTCGAAGAACGAGAGCGTTTACAGGGATTACTTAAATCTATAAGAGAGAGCATTGATAACATCAAATCAGAGTATCCGTACACGATGAAGGATATTCTTGAGGATACAGAGAAAACCGAGCAGAAGAAACAAGAACTTGAAAGTGTTATTGAACAATATAACGAGCTTATCTCGATTTATAAGGCGAAAATCGAAGAAATGTTGAGGTGAGATTATGGGTGATTTGGTTAAAACCGGTGGTAGCGGACTTGTAGGGCTACTACACGGAAAAAACGGAGAAATTTCAATTCCGAAGCCTTTTGAAAAGGATATATTTCTTTTTGATACTTATGTAGCCGGAACGACCCATATTGAAGGCATTGAAGAATTAGAACCACATCTGAATGTTGATGACAGATTGGCGTTTTTTAGAGAGCCTGATAACCGGTATGATACGCAAGCGATTGTCATTAAGACTGTTGACGGAGTTAAAATCGGTTATGTGCCGAAGCAGGATAATGTAATATTTGCTCGCCTGATGGACGCTGGAAAGCTCCTTTTCGGTAAGATAACTTCAAAAGAAAAGAAAGGCTCGTGGGTAAAGATTTATATTAAGGTTTTCCTGCACGAATAAACAAGAATGAGATTGTGAGGGTTAATTATGCCTATACCATACGATAAATTAACCTATAATGATATTCTACATAATCAAGCAGCCTATGAACGCTTTGACAGCGTCGGAAAAGAGTTGTTTACTGATTGGGATATTATCGGCTTTGAAAAAGCGGTGCTTGGTTGTGGAGATAATCATTATCTATTTATGGCTGAACAGATAATGAAAGCGCCTAATCTCTTTGGTGATTTAGACAAGACAATGCCTTTTTTACGCTTTCGGGAAAAAGGACAGCATTATGGTTATGAGTTGTTTCTTTCCCCTCCAAAGAATTGGGGTAGCCGAGGTGCGCCTTTATGGTGGGCTTATGCAGCACGCTGCTTTACTTATGACAAACTACCGATGGATGAGCAAACTTTCCTTGAAAAATACAAAAGCATCGCTCGAGAGTTTGGTATGAAGTTTTATGGAAATGGGTATGTCTGTATAAACAGGTTTGCCGCCGGTGGAATGAGTTCCGGTGTTGTCGGAGAAGAATTTGTCCGCCAAGGTTGGTATGAGTTAAGACGAAGAAATCGTCTTTACCGGTCAGATGAGGTCGCTTCTGATACACTCTATTTAGATAAGGTAAAAGAACGAATAGCTTGGTATTGCGATACCAGAAGTACCTTTGAATATAAATTAAATCCCGATTTTGACAGCAACAGTTTTTTGTTTGCATTTGAAGATACCAATATGAATGAGCATCAGAGAGAAATCGTAGCGCAACTTTGGGGTCTATATTCGGGGAAGCCTAAGAGTAAAAAAGAAGTTGCTGAGGATATGGGAGTTACATATAGCAGAATTCGTCAAGTAGAAGTGTGTTGCCTGCGGCATATACTCAAAAATAAAAACAGGAATACCTTAATAATTGAAAAATAGCAAAGACCGTCAGATCTCATTCGAGACTTGACGGTCTTACATTTTATGATTATATTTCAGAAAATCATTTCTATGTTCCTGTTTCCGTAAATGGTAGCCTTGTGCAATGAGCGTATCGACTTTCAGGGCAATCAGATTGATGTCGGAGTTCATTGCCCTTGCAATCTGTTGAATATCATAGCCGTTTTCAATGTATTCCAATATTGCGTCGTCCGGCAAAGAAGCTTGTGAAGCAAAAATATTTGCTTCATACTCCATCCTGTTTTCTCTCATATCAAAGATATTGAATTCTTTGAAACCGCCGGCAGTAATCGCTTCTTTACGGTGAAGAACATCGTGTCCGATTTCGTGCCATAAGACTATCTGTTCTATGACCGGGTGCATACCGTTTTTGAGAAAAACAAAGCGGTTCTTCAGAATGACCTTGTATGCCCCACGCTGCTTCTCAAAATTCCGGTAGATAATATTGATACCAAGTTCTTGTGCGACCTTATATGGATTACGAGTGCCGCATCGGTCAATGAGCTTATTTACGATTTTTACAATCTCTGCCGTTGTGTAATACCCCAAACTGGCTCACCTCCTTGTAGGATAATTATATCCGATATTTACCCTATGCTAAATGATAAACTATTATGTGTCCAATAAAGCGGACTTAGTTCACTTCGAGGATTACTCGTCTTTGCGGTATTTCTTCGGAGTGTATTTTTTATTGTTTTTCTTTGCGATAAGATAAGCTTCCTGAATAGCGTCAACCATTTCACGCATATCCTCGTCAGCCATCTCGCCGCCGGCAAAAAGCCCGGTTACTTCCGCAAGCAATTCCTGAGCCTGCCTTGCACCTCTGCGACCGTATTTATCTTCTACCTCTGCGATGAATGCGTCGTCCTCGGACAGCAGATAATTAACATTTACATCTAATGCTTCTGCTAACTTTTTGTATCTTTCCGTTCCTCTCGGTCTTGATTTATCATTTTCATAAGAACAAATTACTCGAACGGTTACTCCGATTTTTGCAGCCAGTTCTTCCTGAGTAATACCAAGTTTGGTTCTCTCAGCTTTGACTTTCTCACCGAATGTCATCTTAGATTTCACTCCTTACTGAATTATTGTAGTTAAACTTCTTATTTGCTATTGACATCTGTACTTAAACTGCGTATAATAAGAAACAGGAAGTTGAACTACATATAGTTTACATTAAACTTCTATAAAAGTCAAGGGGGTTCAAAAAAATGTTGAGAAGCATACTTCATTGCGATATGAATAATTTCTATGCCAGCGTCGAATGTATGCTCGACCCCGCATTGAAGAAATATCCGATTGCTGTCTGCGGCTCTGTGGAGGAACGACACGGTATCGTGCTTGCGAAGAACTACAAAGCGAAGGCTTTTGATGTGAAAACCGGAGACGCAGTATGGCAGGCTAAACAGAAGTGCAAGGATTTGGTTGTTGTTCCACCCCATTATGAGGAGTATATCAAATACTCGAAGCTCGCAAGAAGCGTGTATGAGCGATACACCGACCAAGTTGAACCTTACGGTATGGACGAATGTTGGCTGGATATTAGCGGAACGGAGAGCCTTTTCGGTTCGCCGGAAAAGGTGGCAAATGAAATTCGTGAAACGATGAAGTTTGAACTCGGCTTGACAATTTCCGTAGGTGCTTCCTTTAATAAGATATTTGCGAAGCTCGGTTCGGATATGAAGAAACCGGACGCAGTAACCGTAATACCGAAGGATACATTCAAGGAGAAGATTTGGGGGCTTCCTGCCGCTGACCTGCTCGGTGTAGGACGGGCAACACAGCGCACGCTCGACAGCTATTGTATCCGTACTATCGGGGATTTGGCAAATACTGACCCTGAGTTCTTACGCAGAACATTAGGAAAGAACGGAGTAGTTTTATGGAACTATGCCAATGGTAACGACATTTCTCTTGTTGCCAAAAAAGACTTTGTTTCTCCAATTAAAAGCGTAGGACACGGAATAACAACAGTTGAGGACTTAGAGAACCCGGAGCAGGTGTGGCCCGTGTTTCTCGAATTGACCCAAGACATCGGACACAAGCTCCGTGTTCACGGACTTAGTGCAGAGGGTGTCGCAATACATATCAGAGATAACACACTCAATACAAGACAATGGCAGACGAAGATTGCACTTCCTACACAGTCTTCGATGATAATTGCCAAGACCGCTTTTCAATTGTTTGAACAAAGGTATGGGTGGTATAACCCTATTCGTTCTGTAACGCTGCAAGCCATAAATCTTGTTCCGCAAGACACGCCCCGTCAGTTGGATTTGTTTATGGATGCCGCAAAACAGGACAAGCTGGAGCGAATGGAAAAGTGTGTTGAAGAAATTAGACGGCGTTTCGGAAAGGACAGCATAAGGAATGGGGTTCTGTGTCAGAACCTGCGGCTACCACCGGTAAAGGCTGAAATCACGATGCCGACAGGAATGGTCGGCTAAGGAGGGCTTAATGTGATTAACGAAAAAGAGGTTACGGCTTACGTTACAATACCTGACTGCTTTATGCAGGGGTGCAGCGAAGATATAGTTATCTTCCGTGCAGACGGCGGAAACCATTTTACCGACTACGGGATATATGAGGGAATGTTCCTTTTCTTTGATAGGAAAAAGAACTTCAAGAAAGGCAGACTTTCCTGTTACACCAATACTACCGGCGATGACCGACCCAAGTACAAAGTGTCGGACAAGGACATTGACGGTTATGAGCATTTTGGAAGATTGGTTTTGACTTTACGAAATTACGAGGTATAGAAATGGAATCCGAAAGAAGAAAAGTATATGTAGAAGTTAATGTAACGCACAGACCTGATGGAACGGCTCGCCCGAACTTCATCAAGTTTGAAAATGACGAGAAATATGAGATAGACCGTGTTATGCAGAAATGCCGTGCTGCTTCCACCAAAGTTGGAGGAACCGGTATCCGTTACACGGTGCAGATTTGCGGCAAGCCCACATTTCTGTTCGACGAAGAAAATGGAAAGTGGTTTGTCGAAGCTAAATCCTAATGGTAGGAGGTTTTGTAACTTGAAGCATTTATCGAGATATGACATCGAAGCCATCGCCGGAAAATATGTTCAGGGATATATGGCTCTCCCCGATGTCCGTAACACACAAATTTACAGAATTGACCCGGAACTTCTCTTGGAGAAGGTTCTCGGTTTAAATGTTGAATACCAGCACCTGTCCTATGACGGAAGTATTCTTGGAATGACCTCTTTTACGGAACTGGGTGTTCAGGTATTTGAAGAAAACGACAGCGAAGCTTTTTTCTTTTTGGACGGTAAAACCGTTCTTGTTGAAAAGGACTTGAACTATGACAGCAAGCTGAAGGGCAGAAAGAACTTTACCCTTATGCACGAGGGCAGTCATCAGATTTTTAAGATGTTGTTCCCAAATGATTACGGAATAACACAGAAATCCGCCGGAGTACATTATTACAAGGCAAATTCCGAAAGAAACAAGCCTATATCCGACTGGGAGGAATGGCAGGCGAACACACTTGGAGCTGCTATTCTTCTCCCTGAAAATCTTATTAAACAAGGAATGTTTCTGTTCAATCTCGGAGACAAAATAGAGTGCCTGAATAAGATTTATTTTCCGGAGGTATATAAACGATTTGACGCTCTTGCCGATTTTTTGGGGTGTTCTAAAAAAGCACTTGCTATACGAATGAAACAGCTCGGACTTCTGAAAAAGGAATATCTTGATAATCCTTTTGACTTGGTTGATATTTATCCGGAGGTGAGTGGGCTGTGAAAACAACAGAGCAAAAGATAATCGTCAGGTGTAAGCACTGCGGCTGGCGTATCTTGGATAAGGTGACAATGACCACAGGCATAATTGAAATAAAATGTCCGAACTGCCGCAAGGTGGTTGAGGTTGACCTATCCCTCCGTAGAGGAGCAGTTAAATACAGAATTATAAGAGATAACAGAGCGCACAATTAAATATTGGACAGATGTACCGAGCCACGAGTCCTTAAGCATTAGCTTATGAGTCATCAAATTGCCGGACGCTGAGAATTACGGGATAAAAATATCCTAATGTTCTTGGTGTCCGGCTTTTTTTGTCGCTCCCGAAAGGAGCAACATCGTGACATATAAGTGGTTGGCATACATCGCCAAGTATCCGTAATCTCCGAATTTTCTATATAAAAAACGATTTTTAGAAAATTCAAAGGAGATTACAAAAATGGCAAAACTTACATTAGAAGTACAGGAAGAATTATTTGCGAAAGACTGCAAGCTCATTAACTTACGGTATGAATACAAAGGTTATACCGGCACAGAGAAGTGGGCGATTGTAACCGAACTGGCTGAAGAAGAATTATTGGTTAAATATCCTGATGTTATTCGTCAGTACACCCCTTTCGTTCTACTCTCTATGGCTCAGGGAGAAGTGATAACGGAGTATCAGAATTATGAAGCAAGAGAACGAATGAGAAAACTTCTCTTTGGACACGCCTTTGACATTAACGATGGCGAATTTGAAGAACATCATCCGGAATTGGCAGTTGATACAGACCCCGTCGAAGAAATTATGTTGCGTGACAATGTTGAGAGACTTCGGAGTGCTTTATGTTATTTAAGTGAAACACAGAAACGCAGAGTAATTAAATACTTCTTCTATGGTAAAACGCTTGAGAGAATTGCTGACGAAGAAGGCGTCAATTTCACTTCTGTAAGGGAATCAATAAACAGTTCAATAAAAAAGTTGAGGAAATTTTTCTAAAACACCCCCCAAAAACGCTTTCCCATTTCAAACAAGTGAAGGGGTTAATTCTATTCCGGATATGAATTGCCCCTCACAAACATCGAAAGCGAGGATTTACATATGAAAGAAAAGGATTTTAAGAATGTCAGATGGGGCGATATTTATTACTGTGATTTGGGTGTTACCAACGGCAGCGTTCAATCGGGAATAAGACCCGTACTTGTGGTTCAAACAAATCGTTTGAATGAAAATAGTCCCACAGTTGTTGTTGCGGCTATTACTGCCGTTAAGAAGAAAACAGCTATGAATACGCACATTGAACTGGATACTGATTGCGGATTGAAAGAGCCGTCAATGGTTATGCTCGAACAACTTCGAACTGTTGATAAAGCCACCGAGCTTGATAATTTTGTCGGCAGAATAACCGACTCCAGTAAAATCAATGAAATCAGGCGTGGATTAAAATTTGCGGTTGGTATTCCCATCAAACCCAAAAGTGAGCGAAAAGGAATTGTATTGAGTCTTTGTCCTCGTTGCAGAAGCGAGTTTCAATCTATCCCTGAGAACATCGTAAAAAGAATTGACCCTTTTCAGTCGGAAAAGGAAGTGTGCGATAAATGTCAGGTTGGGTATGGCTATGAGTATATGATTTTCAAAAAGCACCGCCATAACGGTTCTGGAGGTAGCGATAATGTTTGAAGATAAAATTGAAGCAATGAACCAACAGCCAAATGCTTCCGAATATAGTTCCGGTTATGAAAAAAGGGTTTATACCGTCGAAGAAATAATGGATATTCTCAATATTGGAAAGAACACCGCTTATGCTCTCGTGAACTCAGGCGTTTTCCATTTTGTAAAGGTCGGCGGTCATTACAGAATATCGAAAAAGAGCTTTGACCGTTGGCTCGATAATATTGATAACGAAAGCTCCGGCTGTCAAGTATGCGATTGAGCCGGTCGCATAATTAACAAAAACTCCGATTTTAAGTACCATATAGCCAAGTCAATTGGCTATATGGTAGTCAGAGTGACAATTATTAAATCGGAGGTAAATGCAATGAACAGAGAATTAAATCATAAGCAAGATACATTCGTGCCGGCTGGGAATGACAACCGGGCATATACAGTAGATGACCTACGAAACATTCTGAAGGTCAGCAAAACTTCTGTATATAGATTGCTAAGAAGTAAGTGTTTTCATTATGTTCGTATCGGTGGTCAGTATCGAATATCAAAAAAGAGCTTTGATAACTGGCTTGATGGTAAGAAAGGAGGAACTGAAGATGGCATTTGTTAATATGTTCAATGAGAGAGTGGAGCTATTCAATCTAAAAGAGGAAAACGAGCGCTTGGCAGAGCTGTTCAGCGACGAAAAGATTCAGGAGGAAGCTCTGTGGGAAGCCTACTCCGTAAAGGAAATATCCAAGCTGCTTTCCGTTACCGAAGAAGAAGCCTTGAAGCTTATGAACTGCGGTATATTCAAGACATACCGTGTCGGAAATGAATACAGAGCTTCGAAGAAAAGCGTTGAGGAAAACAAAAAGGTCATAAAGGCAGTTCTAACTTATCAGGACAAAAAGACTATGTCCGTACCCGATGTGATGAGGATACTCGGACTTGGAAAGACCGCAACATATCGACTCATCAATCAATGCCGTTTTAAGACTTACTTGGTTATGGGCAAAATGAGGGTTGATGTGGACAGTTTTGAAGATTGGTATTCAGGTCAATTCCACTATGAAAAAGTGAACGGTGAAAGACCCGGCAAGAAATACGGCAAAACGCTCTCTCCTCTTACTGTCGCAAAGGTGCTTGGCATTCCGAGGAGTACAGCAAACGACCTGATGAATGACGGTATCGTTGAGTTTATATGGGTTGACGGCAAGCGTCGTATTAAAAAGGAGAGTTTCGATAAATGGTACGGCTCTCAGACCAAATATACCAAGGTCAAGGAAATCGAGGAGGTGGAAAACTATGTCGATTGAAGATAAAGTCCGCAAATTAAATGGCGGTACATTTTCCAAAAAGAGTTACTCGGTAGAGGAAGTACAGGACATTTTGGGTATCACCCGTCAGACTGTATATAAGCTTATCAAACAGGGTTGTTTTCAGGCAATAATGCTTGAAAACGGCTACCGCATTATGAAATCAAGTTTTGATAAGTGGTTAGATAATGAATAAGGAGGATTGAAGATGGCTTCTATCGTAAAAAGAAAGAACCGTTATTCTGTTGTATATACCTACAAGGATGATGACGGCACTCAACATCAGAAATGGGAAACCTTTGATACAAATGCAGATGCGAAAAAGAGAAAAACACAGATAGAATTTGAGCAGCAAACCGGTACATTCATCGTTCCCACAGCTACAACCGTAGCAGACCTGCTTGAAGAATATTGCTCCGTGTATGGGGTAAACAACTGGGCGATGTCAACCTACCGTTCAAAGAAAGGTCTTATGTATAATTACATTATTCCGCTTATCGGAGATGTGAAGCTTGAAGAACTGACGCCGAGACTAATGGATAAGTTCTATCAGAGCCTATTGAAAGTCAAGACAAAATCGGTGCAGAACAAAAAGCCAAAGAACGAATATCTGACTGTACATACCGTAAGAGAAATCCATAAGTTTTTAAGAAGTGCCTTTAATCAGGCGGTAAAATGGGAGCTGATGACAAGAAATCCGGTTCTCAATGCAACCCTCCCAAAAGAGGAACATCAAAAACGAGAGATTTGGACAGCGGAAACGCTTATGCACGCTCTCGAAGTGTGCGACGATGATATTCTCTCTTTAGCTATCAATCTTTCCTTTGCCTGTTCACTACGAATGGGAGAAATGCTCGGACTGACTTGGGATTGTGTTGATATATCGGAGGAAAGCTTGAGAGACAACAATGCTTCCATCTATGTAGATAAGGAGCTTCAGCGTGTAAACAGAGATGTAATGGAGGTTCTTGAAAACAAAGATATTATCCGTGTATTTCCGAGAACATTATCAAACACAAACACCTCTCTCGTTTTGAAAACACCTAAGACGAAAACGAGTGTGAGAAAAATCTTCTTACCATCAACCGTGGCTCAGATGCTTTTGGAGAGAAAAAACCAGACTGATGAAATGAAAGAACTTTTTGGAGACGAGTATTTGGATTATAACTTGGTATTCTGTCATTCGTCAGGCAGACCAATGGAAGGTCAGGTAATCAACCGTGCCTTGAAAAAGCTGATAAAAGACAATGACCTTCCCGATATAGTGTTTCACAGCTTCCGCCACGCAAGTATTACCTACAAGCTGAAATGGAACGGCGGCGATATGAAATCCGTTCAGGGCGACTCAGGACACGCAAGAATGGATATGGTAGCCGATGTTTACAGCCATATCATTGACGAGGACAGACGCTACAATGCACAGAAATTTGAGGAACAGTTCTACAATGCCAAAGGACTGAAAAATGTTGATGAAGGCAAAACTGCTCCTATGCCAAAGTTTGAAACCTCCGTTGAATTGCTTGACCCGATGGCAGAGGTTCAGGAAACTCCTGTACAGGAAGAAGAAAATTCCGCTGACAACAGCATAGAAGAAAATGCTTCTCTGATTGCAAAGCTGTTATCCAACCCGGAAACGGCGGCGTTGTTAAAGGCATTGGCAAAAACAATATAGACCGAAGAAATGGCAATCCGTAAGGGTTGCCATTTTAATGCCCAAATAAAACCTTGAAATTGATACTCAAAATCAGTATAATATAAACACGAAATTGATAAGATACTCGAAAAGAATGAAAAAGCGCTACGGCGATTTAGCACTTGCAACGAGTATCATATTAACTGAATGATGTCCCCCAAAAATCTTTGCATTTGCTAATACCTTGCTAAAATGAAGGGAAAAAACGGCGTAAAATTAGCAGATTTCAAAAGAGAATTGATTAACACTAAAATCTCGGAAAAGCCAGTAAAATCAAGGATTTTCGAGGATTTCAAGGGAGAATAAAATGCCATTCCGGGGCTTCTCCTAAGCGGAAGGTCGTGGGTCCGAATCCCATCCGGAATACCATTTTAGCCTTTATTTAAGCGGTTTTTCCGCTTTTTTATTTTTTTGTAATGACCTTTTATAGCATTCAGAATTTTCAGCTCAGATTGTAAAAATGATTAAAATTTCTCTGCATCAGATTAGTTCGGATGACCGGTTTCAATCCGAACTTTTTTACATCATTTTTAGGGTCATCTAATGGATTTCTAATGCTATCTAATAAAACCCTACGGCACTAGGCGCACCAGGCGATATGTCACGAATTCTAATATAGTGTTTAATCACCTCCCAAAGTAGCAATTAATAGCTGCAATAATTCGGGATCCTGCTTGATTTTTTCCAAGACCTGATCTATATCAACTTTCTTACTTGCCTGGGGAACTTCGACATAGTTTTCCATGTTTTGTTTATAGAAACTATCTTCAAACTTTTGCGCATTTACTCTTCGATCTTCATCTAAAATATGACTATATAAATCCATAACCATATCAGCTTGAGAATGGCCGGTGTCTCCTTGTGTTGCTTTTATATCTCCATTATTCAGTTTTAATTTATAGGTTGTACTTGTATGACGTAAGGAATGAAATACAACATGGGGAAGTCCGGCTTCTTTTTCTAATTTTGATAAGCCTTTACGAATAACACTTCCATCACATGGAATACCGTTTGGCTGACATATCACAAGATTGTAATTATGATATTTATCCCCGTAAGCTTCTTTGTATTTATTTTGTTCTTCTTTCCACTGTTTCAAAAAACAAGCCAATGTGTTTGGTAACCAGATTTTTCGAACACTACTATCTGTTTTAGGAGTTTTTAAAACCAGTCTTGTTGCGTTTTTTCTTTCTTCGAATTGTGGAAAGATGAATAGTACATCTTTGTTATTCAGTTTTTCCAGTGCATCTGTACGTGCTCTTTCTAACTGCTGCTTTATATAAATATGTGTATCGTTATTTGAAAAATCATCATCACTGATATGCACATTATCCCAAGTAAGACCGAGTACTTCTCCAATTCTTAAAGAACAGGCAAATGCAAGTTGAATGGCAATCGAAAGTTTTGGATCTTCACAAACTTCAAGAGCTTTGGCAATCTGATTAGCTGTCCATATTTCACGCTTTTCATATTCATGTTTGGGTGTGTCAACTTTTAAGAATGGATTATTTTGAATATATTCCCATTTAACAGCTACGTTAAATGTGCAACGCAAAACTCTATGAATCTCTGCGATAACCCTGCTAGATACTTTTCCGGTTTTCATTGTATTTTCACTTTCTTTAAGATTTGCATAATATTGTTCAATCGTTATTGGACGAATTTCATCTAATTTATAGTGCCCTAGATACGGTGAAATATAAGCTTTAAATAATGCTGTATTCTTTTCCATAGTGGATATTGACCATTTGTTACATCCATAAAGATCTACATACGTTGGCCAAAATTCATTTAAAGTCGTTGTACTTGGTGCAATGAATGTTCGATCCGCTTGTTGAAGTTCAACTTCGGCTTTTCTCTTTCTAGCTTCTCTTAACGTCCTGAAAGATTCCCACTTTTGCTTTACTTTTCCATATTTATCTGTGTAATAGTAAATTACATTGTATTTATCCTTTCGTTTTTGTATCGATGCCATCTTATTCACCACTTTCAATTTCTAATAGTTTCATCAATAACTTTTTACGGATATTTTTGTCCTCACTAAGCTGTCTGACTAAATCTACCGCATCTTTTTTATCTTTATCAGGCAATTCTTTTTTCATTTGATTTGAAAATTCGGAGTTGATTTTCGCTGTTTTTTCTTTGGCAGTTAAACCAGAATAGCTAAAGGGAATATCATTGTGTTCATAATAATAAATATCCCTATAAGATCTTCCATCTGGTGCAACTTTCCCGGAAAAGAATTTCAATCCTGCTAGTGTATGTCTTGGAAGATCCAAAGCGCATGTTGTTTGATCTAAATGTTTAAGCAATAAACGATCATCATATGGACTGATTCCAAAAGTTGTAAACATCAATGCATCAGGACTTGTATCAAACTGGAATATGTCTTTAGAACGCTTTTTCCAGTTTTGTAACAATTCATACAGAGTACGTGGAATAGAATATATATTTTCTTTATCCACATAATGATGAACAACCTGGGTTTTAGATTTAATCTTTTTATCATGAACATATTTTTTGATTACGTAGGATTCAGGAAGGAAGAATAATTCTTTTTCATACATGCGTTCCATCATTTTATTTGTTCGAATATAGTACTTATCCTTTTCATGATAAAAATCTGACCATACTAGACCAAGTACATCCGTCACATTCATTCCGGTTGCAAATACGATTTGCATAATGACATATAGTTTTTCCTCTTTGCAGCCATCAAAAATCTGAAGCATGGTTTCATAAGTCCAATCTGCATATTTCTTTGGCCTTTTTTTAAAATCATTCGGATCTGAAATATGAATCTCATTAAATGGATTTTCATCCATGATTCCCATCTTAATTGCATGATCACACGTACTTATAAGCAATAGCTTACAGGCTCGAATCGTCTTTACAGACAATGTACTATTCCTTCCTATACTTTTGATTGTGCAGAGCTGGTTAATAATAGAATTTGCAAAGGCTGAATTAACATCTTTAACTTTAGTTGTTTCTACAAGGCTACGAAGATACACATCATAGTTTTTTTGAGCCTCGTGATATTTTTTTAAATGATCTCTGAAATATGGATCAGCAAGCCAATCTTCCATTACATCCACAAATAAACTATCTGGTGAAAACATACATGTCTCACCATCTAATAATTCTTTTCGTTTAGCTGCATCTTCATAGTTATCGAATAATTCCTTAATCATTTTTATTTCTTTTGCAGGTGTGACTACCTCGTAAGTTACTTGAAATTTCTTTCCCAATTTTAAAATCACAGCCATCCCTCATTCCTCCTTTATTGTTGACTGTCAAACCATTGATCAAAGGATTCCTTGTTAATACGAAGAATTTTTCCAACACGAATGACTTTGAATAATCCTTTTCTTGTTAAGTCATAGGCTGCTGTCCTTCCAATACCAAGTATTTGCATAATTTCAGCAACCGTATAGGTTTTCTTTTCGCACATAACAGGTTTCATCTCTTTGTTCCTCCTTACTATAAAATCTTTGAAATTTAAATTCTCACCTACAAAATAAAAGGAAGCAGCTGGGAAAGGACTGCTTCCATAAGGAAAGGGAGCATAACCAAAGCTATTTTCTTTGGTTATGTAAACGTAGATCTAGACTAATTTTGATTTTTCGATCAATCGCCATCATATCTAATCTACCCACTGTAGCAATTTTCTTTAACAATCTACTTTTATCAATAACACGAATCTGTTCACACATGACCATAGATTTATATTTCAATCCAATACCTTCTGGTAAAAGATGATGTGTTGGTAAATGATGTTTTGTATAAATCTTGGAAGATAAACAAGCCACAATAGTTGTTGGACTATATTTATTACCACGATTGTTTTGAATAATCACAACAGGTCTTACTTTTCCTTGTTCAGATCCTGATGCATCACTTAAATCCGCTAAATAAATTTCACCTCTTTTTACTTTCATGCATATTCACTCCTTATGTAAAACCGGGAGCTAGTCCCGGTTGATGTTTAAAAATAAAATATTTATCGTGTTTTCTATTTATCACCTGATTACCCGAAAACAGAGGAATCCTATTAGACAAGATAGTTGCTAATTATCTTTCATTGGCATCACACCAACCCATATCACGCTTGAGCCTGTCGCTAGAAGTATCATTATCTTATATATTGTCATGGCACAATCAGCAAAATTGTTTATCAATCTAAAGTATCATCGCTCGTTAAAAAACATCATCGCGCAGTAGTGAAATAGCTCGAATATATAAGTGTTGTATCTAACAGTTGTTATGCTGTTTTCAAAGAGCTACTAGGAAGATATATATCCCCCTTCACTAGATAGTCCTTGAAATCGTCAATTATTAGCCTCTCTTTTTACATTTTTTTGAGAATTTTTCGATTCTTTTATAAACTGCGTTGGTCGTCATATGTAAATCTTCAGCAATTTCCCGTACACAATACTTGTTTTTCAACATTACAATGATTTTCTGCATGACAGGATCACACTTTTTCAAATGCTTATAAACAACGGCATCGTTTACTCCATTTAGTACATCTTCCCATGTATATTCACTTATACAATCTTCAGAAGGTTCATTTAGAAAAAATTTTACTTCAGTTGGCGATTCATTACGGTGAAAACTGCGATTTTTGTTGAAATCAAAATCATCTAGTTCTCGAAGGTACTGAATCTTCCATTCAGGAAATCCTAATAATCGTAGTAAGTTTTCTTCTTTTTCTTTTTCTTCTAAATACTTTTTCTTTTCGTAACCATAGTTATACATTTAATTATTCCTCCTTTTGTGAAGGAGAAACAATTTCCCCTTCACTTGAAAGTCCACAAAAAAGGCTTTTTTTAGCCTTGAAAGGGATAAAAAAAACAGATCAACTGTCTGAAACAGAGATCTGTACCAATAAGTTGTATTTTTGATTCAATTCTCTTTTCATATTTGAAAAGAGTTTGGAGGAGACCAAATTCTTACCATTAACATTATTAGAACATGTGAAAGTTAGTTCATCAATAACTAAAACAAAATAAATATAAAATAAAAAAATATCACTAAATGGTGATATTTATGTTTCTATTTATACATAATTCCTTTATAATTGAAAATAAAGAAAGAGGTCTAATCATATGGAAATTAGTTATAATCGTTTGTTTAAATTATTAATTGATAAAGGTATGAAGAAAACTGAATTTGCAAAAATTGCAGGACTTACTCCTGGAACGTTAGCAAAACTTTCAAAGAATCAAACAGTTTCAATGGATTCTTTAATTAAAATGTGTAAAACATTAAATTGCACATTTGATGATATTGTAGAGATAGTTGGGGAAGAATAAAATGGCAAAGTATAGTGTTAATAATCATTCTGTTGAAAATATTATTTCTTGGATCAATAGTGGCGAAATTGCAATTCCAGAAATGCAAAGACCATTTGTTTGGGAAGCCAGTAAAGTAAGAGATTTGATGGATTCTTTATATAAAGGTTATCCAGTAGGTTACATAATAATATGGAAAAATCCAGACGTTAAATTAAAAGACGGTACTTTTAGTAATGGTAAAAAAATTGTTATTGATGGACAGCAACGAATTACAGCCCTAACTGCAGCAATCACTGGGCAAGAAGTAGTTAATCAGGAATATAAAAAAATTCCAATTAAAATTTCATTTAATCCATTTGATGAAAAATTTGAAGTTTGTAATCCAGCACTCGAAAAGGACAGTAAATATATCAATGATATATCTGAAGTTTTTAAACCTGATTTCAATTGTTTTAATTTTGCTATACAGTATGGCAACCAAAATGATTCAAATCCTTCTGATATTAACAATACACTTGTTAAGTTGAAAGGGATTTTAGGAAACAGTATAGGTGTTATTGAATTAAATCAAGAATTGGATATTGAAACAGTAACAGATATTTTTATTCGCATTAATTCAAAAGGAACAGTTCTATCTCAAGCTGATTTTGCAATGAGCAAAATATCTTCAAATGAAAAATATGGTGGAGATATTATTCGAAAAACAATTGATTACTTTTGTCATTTAAATCAGAGGCCTATGGATTTAGAAACAATAAAGTCTAATGATCAAGAATTTGCAAAATTGGATGAATTTAATAAAATTCAATGGATTACCGATAATACAGATGATATATATTCACCGACTTATACAGACATTTTACGTGTTGCATTTACTTCACAATTTCATAGAGGAAAATTATCAGATTTAGTGAATTTGTTATCTGGAAGAAATTTTGAAACACGTGATTATGAAGAAGAAATTGCAGAAAAATCTTACGATAGATTGCATGATGGCGTACTGAAATTTATTAATAAAACAAATTACGATCGTTACATGATGATTTTGAAATCAGCTGGTATTATTGATGCTTCTTTAATTAGATCTGATAATGCTTTAAATTTTGCATATGCACTATTCATCTTGCTTAGAGATAAAGGTGTACATCCTAACACTATAGAAACGGTAGTTAGAAAATGGCTTGTATTATCAATTCTTACAGGAAGATATTCTGGCTCTCCTGAATCCATGTTTGATTATGATATTAAGCGTTTTAATGCAAATGACCCAGAGGAATACTTGAAGAGTGTTGAACTTGGGCAATTATCAGATGCCTATTGGGAACATATACTACCTGAAAGATTAAACACTTCCGTTGCAAGTAGTCCATATTTTAAACTATATTTAATGGCTCAGGTGCATTCAGGTGATAAAGGCTTTTTATCTAGCCAAATTACTGTAGGCGCATTAATTTCTAACCGAGGAGACATTCATCATCTTTTCCCTAAAAAATATTTACAAAGAAATGGTCACAACTCTAGGTCTGAATACAATCAAATTGCAAATTATGCGATTACCCAATCTGAAATTAATATTCAAATAAAAGATGATGCACCAAATATTTATATGGCAAAAATTCTTGAACAAATAGAATCTAAAAAATCGGTTATTGGTGGAATACTAACTAAAGAACAATTGAATGAATCATTCAAACAAAACTGCATTCCAGAAGAATTTGTAAATTACGATGTTAACACTTATTATGAATTTTTAGCTAGAAGAAGATATCTAATGTCGCAAAAGATAAGAGATTATTATTTTAGTTTGTAGAATCCTTAATGTTAAAGCTTTGAGATTGGAGAAGATATTAAATGAGCAGTAATTTAGGATATGAAAGTGAAAAAGTTCTTGAATATAATTTGATAAAACAATTAAAAGCTGATTCTTTGATTAAAATATGTACAACATTAAATTGTAGTTTTGATGATATAGTAGAGATAATTAACAACGAGGAGTGATCAATATGCCGATACCGAATAATGATATTTCTATTTTTACTAACAAGAATGAAAATGGAATTAAACTATCTGATAGATTAAATACGGTATTAACAAATTCAAATTATTTTGATATTTTAGTAGGATATTTTCGTATAACTGGATTTTATTTATTAAAAGAAAAGTTAGAAGATGTTAAAGAAATTCGTATTTTAATTGGATTAGGAGCTGATTTAGAAACAGTTAGAACAATGGATATTTTTGAACAATCTGGTGCGAATGCTACAAAAAAAATTCAAAAATTAGTTAAAGAAGAATTTAATAAAACATCTGATGATAATCTTGAAATGGAAAATGGGATTATTAAATTTTGTGAATGGATTAAATCTGGAAAATTAAAAATTCGTATGTGTTATGAAAAAAATGTTCATGCGAAGCTATATATAATAAGAAAAAATCCAGATATTGTTCCTGATCAATTTGGAAATTTAATTACCGGTTCTAGTAATTTTACATATAACGGTTTAGATAAGAACGTTGAATTTAATGTCGAACTTAAAGATCAGGCAAACGTACAATATGCATTGAGCTTTTTTGAAGAATTATGGTTAGATTCTAAAGATATTACAGAAGATATTTTAAATACAATAACTACAGATACTTGGATGAATAGGAATATTACACCATATGAGTTATTCTTGAAAATGCTATTTGTATATTTTGAAGAAGAACTCGATTCTAGAAAAAAAGATTATGATTGGCCAGATGGATACATGAATTTGCAATACCAATCCGATGCTGTAACTCAAGCAAGGAAAATACTAGCTCGGCATGGTGGAGTTATTATTTCTGATGTTGTTGGTCTAGGTAAAACTTATATTGCTGCAATGCTTGGGAAATTATTAGATGGAAGAAAATTGTTTATTGTACCTCCAGTAGTAAAAGATAACTGGGAAGATGTTTTGTCTGATTTTGGTTACAAAATGTCTGACAAAGTAGTTTCTCTAGGCGTTGTTGATCAATTGTCGGAAATGGATGATATCGCCTCTTATAAATATGTGTTTATAGATGAAGCTCATAGATTTAGAAACGCATCTTCATTGCAGTTTCAACATTTAAAGAAAATTTGTTATGGTAAAGGGGTAATTCTTATTACTGCTACTCCTCAAAATAACACAATTCTTGATATTGCCAATTTGATTACGTTATTTCAGGATTCACGTAACTCTTCCATTATTCCAGGAAACAATAATTTAGAAAAATATTTCAATGATTTATACAGAGAAGTTAAAAATTCTGGAAATGATCCAACAGTGGTATCCTCTGTTGCAGCTGAAATAAGAGATAATGTATTAAGACATGTATTGATTAGACGTACTAGGAAGGAAATAACTGAATATTATAAAGAAGATCTTGATAAGCAAGGATTAACATTCCCGATAGTAAATGATCCAATTCGTTTAGATTATATGTATGACGATGAAATGGAAAAAACTTTTACAGATACTATTGAGTTGTTAAAGGATTTTTCTTATGCAAGATATGCACCACTATTATATTTAAAAAATCAAAAGAAGGTTGGATCTGATAAAGCACGTCAGCAAAATATGATTGGCTTTGTTAAAACAATGTTAGTTAAAAGATTGGAAAGCTCTATTTTTGCGTTTTTAGAGTCTGTTAAACGTCTTCAAAAATCATCTGAAAGTTTTATTAATTTGTATAATAGAGGAAAAGTTGTTGTTGGGGCAGCCTCTAGGACAAAAAATAATTTTGAAGACCTAGAACAAATGGAAGATGCAGCATTTAAAATATTTATTGATTCAAACGATATTGACTGCTATTCACCAGATGAGTTTGTGGATGGATTTATTGATAAAGTTAAAGCAGATGATACAATATTGCATTCAATCTATAATATGTGGAATAAATATGATATTAAGGTTCGTGATGCAAAATATAATAAATTAAAAAAATATATTAATTCAATAAATAAGTCAGAAAAAATCATTATCTTTTCTGAAGCAAAAGATACAGTTTTGTATTTGAAAGCCAAATTAGAAAAAGATTATGGAAATGTTGTTATAGATTTCTCGGGTGGAGATTCTATGAGCAAAAAAGATTATATACGTGATAATTTTGACCCCAAATACGAATCTAAAGGTATTAATGAAAAAAGAATTTTAGTTACTACAGATTCTTTGAGTGAAGGTATTAACCTTCATAGAGCATCAATAATATTTAACTACGATTTGCCATGGAATCCTACAAGAGTTATGCAAAGAGTAGGACGTATAAATCGTGTAGGTTCAAGGAATGAGCAGTTATATGTGTATAATTTCTTTCCTAGAGCCAACACGCGTGAACATTTAACATTAGAAGAATCAATTAAATCAAAAGTACAAATGTTTAATGAGTTACTTGGTGAAGATTCAAAGACTATTACAGATGATGAACATGTTACATCATATAACCTGTATGATTTTCTTATGATGGCAAATAAACTTGATGATGAAACAGATTTGATGTCTAATGGATTGCAAATGTCTTATATCAGGCTACTCAACAACTTGATAGAAACCAAACCTGAATACGCTAAAAAAATTCAAAATTTGCCAGACAAGATAAGAGTTGCAAGATATACGAGCAATGAAAGTAGTATCGTTACTTTTATAAAGCAAGGATGGATAAAAAAATTTATGAAGTACGAGAATGGATCTTCTAAAGAAATCGAATTTGAAGAAGCTGCTCAATTATTAAAATCTGATGAAAATGAAAAAAGCGTAGAAATACCTAAAAATTATTTTGAAGGGTTTAATGCTAATAGGGAATTTTATAATTCAATTCTTAATGATTCAAAAGTGACTAGTTTAGTATCTACTGCTTCACCAAATGAAAAAGTAGTAAGACAAAACTTAAGAGGTTTATTAGCCGGGTCATTTTTAAATACAAATGATAGGGAGTATCTCGAAAAAGTTGATAAAGCCATTAAGCGTGGATCACTTACATCAAAAGTATTTAAAGATATAAAAAACGCATTGACAAAAAATAATAAAACAATAGATTCAATTATTAAATGTTTTAAAGATAATATCGATGATGTTTATTTGATTGAAAGATCTAATTATGATATTAACAATTCATTAGATAAACCAAAGATTATAGTTTTATCAGAATATCTAACAAAAGAAGGTGCATAAAATGGAAAATATTAAACAATTATTGACAGTTCCTTTTAGTCAAGCAAATTATAAAAAATTTTCAATTAATTTATTGAATGATGTTGAAACCGTTCCGCTATCTGAAAATACAGAAATTCCTTCAGCATTCAAAAGTACTATCTCTTCTTATACTATTTATGGAAAATACAGTGATAGTGATGAAAAAAATATTATTGTGCTATCTGTAAAAGTTAAAGAAAATAGCAACGCGCAAAAAGCTCAGCGTAATTTTATAGCGCATTTATTGGAAAATGAGTTTTCCGATTACAGTGCTGCATTAGTAGCATATTATGATGAACATAGAAAGAATTGGAAGTTGTCCTTTGTAACCATAGAATATGAATTTGGAGAAAATGGAATTGAACTAAAATTCAAACCAGCTAAGAGATTCTCTTTCTTAGTTGGTGAAGATGAGCCTACAAAAACATATGTTCAACAGTTAAATCCAATTTATGTTTCAAATGAAAATCCAACAGTAGGACAATTATCTGATGCTTTTAGTGTTTCTCGTTTATCAAAAGATTTTTATGAAGAATATAAGAAAAAATATTTTGAGTTGTATGATTACTTAATAGGAAACAAAGAATTTCTGAACGAAGCAAACAAATTGGATTACCGTGGCGAAGATGGAGAAAATAAGTTTACAACAACATTCTGCAAAAAGACTTTAGGACAAATAATGTTTCTTCACTTTATCCAAAAAAAAGGATGGCTTGGTGTAAATGAAATATGGGGTGATGGAAATAAATCGTATTTGTTAGACAGTACCAAAGAATTCAAAGGTAATTATTTTAATGATTTCCTTGAACCTCTATTTTATAATGCGCTAAATGCTAAAAGAGAGAATGACAGATATTTGGATAAAAAGATACCATTTCTTAACGGTGGTCTCTTCCAACCAATTGAAAATTATGACTGGAAAAATACAAATTTTAATATTCCAAACTCATATTGGTTTAATGATACTGAAACTGGGTTATTAGATATTTTGTCACAATACAATTTTACTGTGGATGAATCCGATCCAGAAGAACAAGAAGTTGCTATCGATCCAGAAATGTTAGGTAAAATTTTTGAGTCATTACTAGATACAAAAGATCGTTCAGCATTGGGGGCATTTTATACTCCACGTGAAATTGTTCATTTCATGTGTGAAGAATCTCTTGCTGCTAGATTATCAAAAACATTAAATTTGGATTACGATTCAATTTTAAATTATGTTCGATACGGTGATGCGCTAAAAGAAACTGATTTTATAAAAGAATTTGCAGAAGATATAGATCAATGTGTTAGCCAATTTACAATTGTTGATCCGGCTGTTGGCTCAGGAGCTTTCTTAGTTGGAATGCTTAATCAAATTGTTAAATTAAGAACAAATCTATTACAATACACAAACAAATCATTTACGAAATACGAGTTAAAGTTACAAACGATTCAAAATTCATTATATGGTGTCGATCTCGAATATGATGCCGTTGAAATTGCAAAATTACGTTTGTGGTTATCATTAATTGTTGATCAAGAAACCAATGGCCTTGCACCTAAGCCTTTACCAAATTTAAATTTTCATTTACGAGTTGGTAATTCATTAGTTGATACATTTGAAAATATCAAACTATGGAGTACACGTTGGCGTGGAACGAAAAAACAAGCTAAGGTTAATAATCAAATGAATTTATTCAACACCGATACTGTTGAAGCAATATTAAAACGATTAAAAGATGCAAAAGTACAATTTTTTGGAACTTCAGATGAAAAGGAAAAGCAGAAATTATCTAATCAAATTGAAATTGAACAGATGGAATTGATTCGCTCTGAATTAGTAGCTCAAGGAAAATTTGATGTATATACTCGTATCGAAGATATGATAAAAAAGAAGACAAAACCTTTCTTTATATGGGAGTTAGAATTTGAAGAAGTTTTCAAAAATGGGCAAGGATTTGATATTGTTATCGCTAATCCGCCTTATGTACAGTTACAAAAAGAAGGTGGAAGGTTAGCAAATGAACTTAAAGATCAAGGATATGAGACATTTACCAGAACAGGAGATATTTACTGTATCTTTTATGAAAAAGGTATAGATCTTTTAAAAGACTGCGGAATTCTTTGCTATATAACTTCAAATAAATGGATGCGTGCAGGATATGGTGAAAAATTACGTAGGTATCTAGCTAATAATACGAATCCTTTAAAATTAATTGATTACGGTGGAAATAAAATATTTGAGTCTGCAACAGTTGATGTCAATACATTGATAGCAGCAAAAGAAAAAAATGAAGGACAAACTTTGGCCGTTACTGTGGATGAAGGTTGCACTATTAATTTGAGCGATTATATAAAGCAAAATAGCTCTGAAATATCATTTACAAATTCCGAAAACTGGGTAATTTTAAATCCTATTGAACTTTCTATAAAGAAAAAGATAGAACAATATGGAACTAAACTACAAGATTGGGACCTATCAATTAATAGAGGAATTCTTACAGGCTATAATGATGCATTCATTATAGATGAAGCAACAAAGAATTCATTAATAACAGCAGACCCCAAATCTGCTGAATTAATTCGACCGATTTTAAGAGGGAAAGATATCAAAAGATATAGTTATAATTTTGCAAATTTATATTTGATATGTACTTTTCCAAGTAAGCATTATAATATTGATGACTATCCGGCTATAAAAAAATATTTATTATCTTTTGATAAACGCAGATTAGCTCAAACAGGCGAAAAAAATATTGATGGAATAAAAGGATTTAACGCAAGAAAAAAAACGGGAAATAAATGGTTTGAAACTCAAGATCAGATAAATTATTCGGACGATTTTTTTAAACAAAAAATCATTTACCCGAATATGACAAAATATTTACCTTTTTTCCTAGATAATCAATCTTTTTTCACCAATCAAAAATGTTATATTATTACAGGCACAAACTTAGCTTTTTTAACAGCTTTTTTAAATTCTAAACTTTTTAAGTATTGTTTTAGAGAGTACTTTCCACAATTACAGGGAGGCACTCGAGAGTTAAGTAAGATATTTTTTGAAAAAATTCCAGTACCTCTAATTTCTACAGAAACCAATAAAATATACGAAAAAATAGTCTTGGAAATTCAAAAAAATTATATGAATAATACCATTAATAATGAATTGGAAGATATAATCGATGAAATGATTATGCGTCTATATCCACTAAATAAAGAAGAGAAAGACGCGATTAGGTCTTTCTCTATCTAACAATCTCAAAAAAAGAATTGATTATTTTATCTATCTGCAAATATGTTTCTTCATTTTTTGCTGATAGATTTTTTTTGACTAATTCAGTGATTATTTCATGTTTTTCCTTTGGGAGTTTTAAAATTGGTAATTTTTTCAAACTTGAAGCAGAGCCATAATTATAGTTGCCTTTCGTAAAATTAACTTCAAAATATTTTTTATACAATGTAGAATTCAATATTCCACATAAATAATATAAATCATCACCTGTAATCATAAATATGGAATTATTAAAAAAATAATTTTCAGGAATAATTGTAAATTTATATTCTGAATTAACAGGAGTCCACACAAGTTTTTGCTTATAAAAATCGTCCATTTCAGTAAATCATTTATATGTGATTTATATATTCAATTTCATAATCTGAAAGATGAAATAACTGATATATTTTATTATCAATAATATCATCCATATTTTTATTTGATAATTCTTTATTCACTAAATCTGATATTTCCATTCTTTCTCGCATATTAATTTGCGGAATCGGTATTTTTTTTACATAAATAGAGAACATTCTCACTGCATTTGAACCCAACTGAACTGAAAGAGTTTTATAGTACCAATTAATAATACGAGAATTTAAAATTGCTAAGAAATATTTCAAATCAGCTTCATTTGGCTGTAAAAAATAGACAGTATTATTACAAAAAATACCTTGTTCAACACAGCAAAAAGACAATCTAGTATTTATATCGTTATACATAATTTTAGGCTTATAAAAATCGTCCAAATATTTGCAACTACGTAATTCCCACCAATATTCTCCTTGATCATCTCTTTTATATAGACCTTTTGATTTAGAACTACGTGTTTTAGATAATTCATTCTCTACATCAACAAGATGATGATAAATTGATGGATAAGTATTTTTAAACCATTCTTCTGGTTTTTCATTATTTCTTTTATGATTAGTAAATCCACATGGAATATAAATTACCCATAGTTTTGCAAAGTTATAATGATATCTATTAATATCTTTGCCTCTTAAAATCGGTCGAATTAATTCAGCAGATTTCGGATCTGATGTAATCAACGTATTTTTAGTTGCTTCATCGATAATAAATGCATCGTTATATCCAGTCTTAATACCATAATTTATTGATACATTCCATTTGCTTAATGGAATTCCATATTTTTCAATTTTCTCTTTAATAGAAGATTCAATTCTATTTAACAATACCCAATTATCAGAATTTTTAAACGAATTTATAGAATAGTGTTGTTGTAAAAAATCGCTCATTTAATTGCACCATAAGCAAAGGAGGAATACATATGATTTATGGTTATATTAGAGTGAGCACAGATAAACAAACTGTGGAAAATCAAAGGTTTGAAATCGAAAATTATTGTAAGGAAAGAGAATTAATTGTTAATGCTTGGATTGAAGAAACTATATCCGGCACAAAAAAAGTTGATGAGAGAAAATTAGGAAAACTTCTAAGTAAAGTAAAAAAAGATGACATAATAATCTGTGCTGAATTATCTAGGTTAGGCAGAAATATGTTCATGATAATGTCAATCTTAAATTACTGTATGGAACATGAAATTAAAGTTTGGACCATCAAAGATGGTTATAAATTAGGTGATGACTTAACATCAAAAGTTTTAGCTTTTGCATTTGGTTTAAGTGCAGAAATAGAACGTAACTTGATTAGTCAAAGAACAAAAGAGGCTCTAGCAAGAAAAAAAGTTGAAGGGATCCAATTAGGTAGACCTAAAGGACGCAAATCCTCCTATTATAAATTGACAGGAAAAGATAAGACTATTATTGATTTGCTAGATAAGGGATTATCAAAAACACAAATTGCAAAAATCTTGAACGTTCATAGAAATACATTGAATACATACATGAAAAAAGCTAACATAAGAAGAGAATAAATTTGGAGATGATAATTTGAAACGTTTCAATGAAGGAGATACTGTTTACTTTATTGCTTCTTCTATCTTTGTAAGGAAGGCTAAGGTTGTACGAAATGCAGGTGGATTTTGTACCATTATCTTTGATGGTAATGGCAACTGTGGTACTTCTGGTACTCGCGTTCGTGAATCTAAGTTGTATCGTACCCAAGAGGAAGCTAATGCTATTGTTAAACAGCATAAGGAAGCAAACAAGCGAAGATGATGAGTCTTCGCTTTTACTTTGGATTGGCAAATACAATACCTACCATTCTTGCTCTGTAGTAATCAAGAGTGTACGTATTTGTTTGCCAATCCTTTTTTGCATCTTCAAACGTATTGGTAATACCATCATAGTTACCATCTTGAATTGTAATGTTGTTACCATCTACTTTTAATACTATACCAACATGGTTTTTGCCAATACCAGAAAATACAGCTCCTGCTTTTGGTGTAGATGATCTTTCAAATTTATCTGGATGTGCTTTTACAAGCTGATCTACACAATCCCATCCATTTCCTGTAAAGCCTGGATCATAGCCATATAATTCATAGAATCTTCCCCAGGCAAACCATGTGCATTGTCCGTATAAGCCAGCTTTGGCATATGGATTCTTTGTAATCCATGCTTCCATGTTATTAAAGTTTGGATTGGTTCCACCTCTAAAGGTAATTCCAACATATCGCATTACATGATCAACATAAGATGGATCTCCATAACCTGATACATTCAGTTCTTGCTTTTTCATGTCTGAAAATTGTTGTGCATTGTATTTTGAGTAGCCACCAAAATTAGAAATTGCCCATTCAATATAGTTAGAACCATAATTGTATCCCTGAAGAGCTAGATAGATGTGTTCTGTATCTGATGGATTTTTTACATTTGCCTTCTTAACACAATCCGAAAAAGTATGTGTACCGACATCTATGGAATATTCAGGTTCCGTAATCCCATTAGGAACTCTAGGATATTTTGTATTGTATCCAGATTCACTAGCTTGCATAGGATCATTCCCTTTACCACCGGATTCTTGCATCATAATAGCTTGTAACAAAGATACATAGTCTTCTATATCACATTCTTTTGCATATTTACGAATCGTATCTTCATACGCAATGACTTCATCACTTAAAGAAACAATTTCACTATTAGATCCACCATCTTGTGCTAATACGCTAAATGTTCCAATAAACAGAGTAATCACAATCAATAAGATCAATCCTGTTCCAAAAGAAAAGAGTGTATTCAATGTGGATACACCCTTCTTAACAATATGAAATGATTTCTTTATAGCTTGAGTTGTATTTTGAACAATCGGTTTAGAAACAAATTGTTCTGTAGTTTGTTTTATCTTTGAAGTATTCATATTATTTATAACATGCTTCTTTGCCTTGACTACATAAGAGATCCTTTGTGGTCGAATATCATTACTTGATTCAACAATAGACTTCTTATTAGTTGATTTAATTTTATATTCATTACGTTTCTGTTTAATAAACTTAGTAGCACGATGTTTAGATTCAATTACAGTTTGTTTTGCTGCAATACTCACTTTATTTGTAGCTAGTACTTGTGGACTGGATTTAACTGAAGCATCTTCTTTTCGTTCAACATTTTTATTATGAATTGTTTGTTGCTTAATAAAATGCTGAATACTTTCCTTTGTATCTTTTGTTTTAATAGTTTGCATTTTTTGTTTAGTTTTTATATCTCTCAAATTCATCAACTCCTTTGTATGTAATAAAGCAGAAATTAAATTCTGCTTAGTTCAATAGGAGTTTTCTATCCCCTGGTTTCGTTGTATTTAAGTCATACAATAATCCTTTTGGCATCTTATTTACAAAAGGGACAATAGAACCACCATACTTGATTAATCCAGATCCAGTAGGTGCATTTGTGATATATCCCATCTGTTCTTCTGAAATATTTAGAAGTCTTGCTAAATCTTCTCTGTCATTGGCAGATTGATTTAACATAACGATAAATTCAGAGTTTGATAGCATGCTTGTACCTTGTTGAGAGGAAAGAAGATATTTAACGTTTTGTGTAATACCTGTAGGATACGCATCTCTTTTACGGAATTGTCTCCAAGCTGATGCAAAGAAGGTTGCACTTTCTTCATTTTCAAAGATAACGTGAATCTCATCAATGAAGACATGCGTGCGTTTTCCTTTTCTCCAATTTTCATTGACACGATTGATAATGGCATCCGTAATCACGAGTAATCCCATCGTCTTTAGTTGTTTTCCTAAATTAAAGATATTGAAAGATAGGATTCTAGATTTGATATCTACATTGGTTTCATGGGCAAAAATGTTCAAGGATCCATTTGTAAATAATTCAAGCTTAATAGCTAATGATTTAGCTTCTGGTTCATTTTGTTCCAGTAGCTTGTTGTATAGGTGCTTTAATGTGGGAATATAGTTATTTTTCATGGCATCCTGATAAACCAAAGATACACAACGATCGATAATAGAACGATCAATAGGGGATATACCACCATGATTTGTATCTAACTGTTCAAATAAAGACATGATAAATTGAGATTTATCTGCAATTGCATTTCCACTATCTCCATATCCTTCTGACATATCCATGGCATTAATATAATCTTTACTGTTCGTTCCAATGCGAATGATCTGTCCTTTCATCGCTTTAATGATTGGATCATATTCGCCTTCTGGATCCGCAATAATAATATCGTCATTCGTAGACAGAATTAAGAATTCAATTTCTTCTTTTGTAAGAAAAGATTTACCTGATCCAGGAATACCCAATACAAAAGAGTTTGGATTTTGTAATAAAGATTTGTTACAAAGAATCGGATTGTTGGTAATGGCATTCTGACCATACCAAATTCCACCTTTCTGCATGATTTCATGGGCTCTAAAGGGAATAAATACAGCAGCACTTTCGGTAAGTAGGGTACGAGTGATATTGAGCTTGTTGGCTCCAATAGGAAGGGCTGTTTGTAGACCATCCAATTGTCTTTTTGAAAAGTAGAGTGTTTCAAGCTCACAAACATACTTTCGAGCCACTGCCTTTAAGGTTTCACTATCTTTATCTAGTTCTTCTAAAGAATCAGCAAGATGAACAACTGTGATGTTGCAAAGCATCATTCTTTGATCACGTACAATTAAATCATCTAAGAATTCTTTACATTCCTTACGTTGTAGCTCCATGTCATAAGGAATAATGGCTGAAAAGTTATTGTTACGATTTTGTTTCATTTGCCAATCCGTAATGTTCTTTTCAACCCCCAAGAATTTATTTTCTACTTCACGAACTGCTTCATCAGTAGGAATCGTAATAATGTCCATGGAATACATCAAGTTCTTATTTAAATCGCAAAGTTCAGATACAAACTCGTCTTTTAAAAAGCCTGGATAATTACTTAAATAAAGAACTCTTCCATATTTACCATCAAATTCAAAATATTTGTTGTGGTATTTGCTCATTCTAGGTGTAATCAAATCTTTAAAAGAATGTCCTTTCTTTGCTAAATCATTCATATCTAACGAAAATTCTTCTGTTTCATTTCGATAAAAATCGTGAAGTATCTTTAATCGTTCTTCGGCATTTAATTCAATACAGGAAGAGCCAAGTCTAGCAAATAGGGTAGAGAATTCAGTGGTGATTCTAGAAAAGGTGAATCTTGCTTCTTCTATACTGTTTTTAAAAATTGTTACCGTAATATATTTTTCTTGAACAATATCATCACTTTCGGATAACTTATCTAGAAGCATATTATTGTATTCTTCACGATATGGATCTAAGTTATCTTGTTTTAATGGAATCAAGATATCCTCTTTAAACTTCTTGATATCCACTTTTCGATTGTTGATAGTTATCTTTGTCATAACAGAAGAATCAAAAGAATTCAGTAAATCACTGTAGCTTAAAAAGAGATTGTTTTTATCTTCTCCGGAAGCAATCTTATAGTTGATATCTAAGAAGCGATAACTCTTTGTATATTTATTACCAGATTTAAAAATACCATCTTTATAGATTGTGTCTACCGGGATGGTATCCTGAACAGTTTTAGGCACTCTTGTTTTTTCTTTGTTGAGCTTTTTCAATCTTTCGTAGCTTTTTATCATGTACAATTGACTCCTTTCTTTATTGATTAATGAATGGTTCAAGTATTTCGCAATAAAGATTAAATGGCACATTAATCAAATTCCTTGTAGACAACATAAAAGAAGATATTGCCATTTTCACAATATCTTCTGTATACATTCCTTGAAAACGAATAAATCCAAATGCTGCAAATGGTGCAGCACCAAGCATACACAACCAGCTTGTCATTTCTGTACCTAATCGATCTTTACATAAAAAATACAAACCACACGCAATAATACAGGCGATGATAGAAAAGATGCTTTGTCTAAGGGATAATCCAAAGAAAATACTTTCCGTATAATCTCTTATTTCTTTGTTGATTTTGATTTCAAAATTAGATTTCATCAGCAAAATCCTCATGAATAACATCTAATGGAATAGACGATGCAAATAAGATGTTATCAATAGGAATAACCATCTTTCCACCATCACGACGAACAATGATTTTATCTTTTTCATGTTCTACTTTATACATCAATTTTTCTGTTAATGGTAAAGTTGAAGATTCAACAATATCCAATGAATCTCCGGTTTTTAATACAACTTTGTTTAAAATATAATCTTTCATGTTACGTTCCTTTCCTGCCAAAAAGGCATAATAAAAGCAGGAACAATATGCTCCTGCAGTAGTAATTAAAATAGTAATGATAAGTAATCCTGCCTTGAGTCAAGTATTCTAATAATTTCAATATTCTCTTCATTGACATTATAGAATACAAGTTGCTTAGATACGATTAAATAGCGAAATGGTGTATCTATGTCGAAACGATCTGACATTTTAGGACCTAGATAAGGATTATCTTTTAATAATGAAATTGTATCTACAATATTGTTTTTAAGTTTTTTTGCGGCTTGATCGTTATGAAACTGATTAATAATATAATTTTCGGTATTAAGAAGATCATCAATTGCTGCTTTTTTATAAATAATCTTCATTTTACAAACCCAACATTTTTTTGGCTTCTTCTTCTGAATAAGATTCAGTACAATTCATACCAATTTCTAATTCTTTCATTAATTTAGATAAAGCTTTTGCTTTCATCTTTTCGGCATTATCCTCAGTTACAGAAAATGGAAATCCACCTGTATTTAATACTTGTTGAAAAAATACATTTACTGCATCTGTTAAAGTTAAACCATTTTTGGCAAATACTTCTTCCAATTCATTCTTAATTTCTGAATTCATGCGAATTCTAAATACATCATCTTTTTGAGCATTGATTACGTTACGCATAATTAACACTTCCTTTCGTATATATTATAATCAGTTTTTTACAAAATATCAACAAATGTGGTAACTGAGTAGCTACATATTACAGTCCCATCATTTCTTTTACAATCCTGTCTGACATTTTGATTGTTCCTACAAGAACTAACATATTGAATATCAATTCACCAATATAACTCCATACCATAGATACACTAGATGCTGTTGAATCCACTACTGGTGGACTTGATGCAAAGGCTGAAAAGATAATACAGGAAAGGACAATGATCGCTCCTTCTAAACAAACTCCTGCATAGCTTTTGATAAATGTAAAAGCTGTGTTTTGTGTGCTTTCTCCTGCAGCTGCTGCAAGTGGTATTGGAGAAATAGCTGTGTACATGTAAAGTTTAAAAAATCTTCCATAAACAGTTAATATCATTACAAATGAAAGTATTGTGATAAATATTGATCCTAATAATGTAACTGCCCAAAGTGGAATAGATTCTAAAAATCCTGTATTACTAACCGCATCAACTATTTCCTGTGGTATAACTGTTTCGTTGGATACTCCAAGTCCTACAGTTTCCGTAATCGATTGAATTATCCCCTGTACAATTTCAAAAATCTTTGTCATCAGTTCCATTCCATACATGACAAGACCTCTGGCAATAATAAATCTTAGAAAAAGTTTGAAGGCTTGTTCTGGTCGTTTAACATCCTGCCAGCTTGTACAAGTTCGTATCAATCCCCATACAAAGAAAAGCACAAGAAGTGCAAGTCCAATAGCTTGTAAGCCTTCATGTACTTTTACAATGATTTTCCATATATCACCACCTTTAAATGACTCTGGTGATTCAGTCAGTAACAACCATATTTCAGCAAGTTTAGAATTCCAGGTATTGATTGCACTTGTTAGGTTATCGATGATTCCATCCATATATTAACCTACAATAATATTCAAAATCTCTTTAGCAAAGGTAATTACAATACCACCAGCTACTGTCATAAATCCATTGGCTCTCTGGCTTGGATCATGGCTTTTTAAAGATAAACCAACCTGTACGATTCCAAAGCCTAATAGAATCATGCCAATAGCACGTATAAGTCCAAACATAAAATCACTGAAATTATTGACTACAGTGACTGGATCATTAGCTGCATAGACAGGTGTTATAAAGTTTGTGATGAGTATCAATGCTGTATAAGCATAGAACACTACTTTTCTAATTGTTTTTACTTTCTTCATTTTCTTCAATCTCCTTTAAATAGTTTTCAGTTTCTTGTGCATCTAGCAATTCATATTCATTATCTGTAAGAAGAATATTTTGCCAGTCATCAATGAAATGATAAGCTTGGCCATGAATATAAGGCTCACGTCCACCATCCAATGTTTGTTTGATATTTGGATGTTTCAATAAATCATATTTTTTATCTTTAACAGGGCGTTCTCCCTTAATAAAAAGAAGTCCATAGTTGTTATTCAACAATCGAACTTCATCCGCTGTTAATAACTCTCTTCCTGTTTGTTGATAATTTGTAGAATAATTACCACTTCTTCCTTCAGATTTACCATACGTATTTGTATCCAATGTTTCTTTTCCAAGCAATTCACTGATATATTTATGTGTACTTTGTTCATTACCACCTAGGTAATACGTTTCATCACAGTTACCTAAAATGGATTCCCAGCTATCTTTGTATAACGCTTTGATCTGAGCCAGGTTCTGTAAAATAATGGATACAAAGATCTGTCTTGAACGCATGGTTGAAAGCAATTTATCAAATTCATCTGGTAAAGCAACATTGGCAAATTCATCCATCAAGAAATGGACGGGTACAGGAAGTTCTCCACCATGTACATAATCCGCCTGGTAATACAACATTTGAAATAACTGGGTGTACAACATTCCAACTACAAAATTGAATGTGGAATCGTTGTCTGGAATAATCGCAAATAAAGCCGTTTTTCTTTCTCCAATCTGTTCTAATTCCATCTCGTCATATTTGGTTAATGATGCAAGTTCTTCCAAATTAAAAGCAGCAAGTCTTACACCAACCGAAATCAGAATCGATTTGGCGGTTTTACCTGCTGCTTGTTTATAAATCTTGTATTGTTTTAAAGCTAATGAATTAGAATCTATCATTTCTAGTCTTTTAAATAACTCATCCAATGGACTTTCGTAGTCTTCTTCATCTTCTTTGACTTCTGCATAATTGAGCATTTCCATGACCATTGTAAAATTCTGTTCATCTTCTGGTGCATAATGGTACAGATATAACATCAGCGCTTCCAATAGTGCTGTTTCACTCTTTTCCCAGAATGGATCATTGGTAGAAGAACCTTTAGGTGTTGTATTACGGATCAAGTTGGTAATTAATTTAAGTACATCCTTATCACTTTGAATATAGTGGAATGGATTATATCCAAGAGATTTAGACATGTCAATCAAGTCAATGACTTTAATGACATAACCATTCTCTTCTAATAGATGACCAGCACTTCGAATGATTTCGCCTTTGGGATCCAATACAACAAAACTTGTATTACACTGCATGATGTTTGGTTTTGCATAAAATCTTGTCTTTCCAGCACCAGAGCCACCAATCACAACTGTATTTAAGTTTCGACGATGTTTTTTACCATCTAACCCCATTCGTACATTTTGTGAAAAGACTTTGTTAGCAAAGTAATCTTTATTCGCGTATTTCTTACAAACAGTATTGGGATTTGCCCATTTAGCTGATCCGTATTCTTCAGTTCTTCTATAGTTTTTAGCTGAAGATAAATACATCCCAACACCTAATACATAGATTATCAGAAAGATATCGATTGTTTTTAATGTTGAATTCGTCCATTGAATTTGAAATGGATGATTTAAAGCTTCATTAAGATTTGGACTTGCATTGATTAATCCTTTATCCATGTAGGGTGCAATAAGCAATGCAACCCAAATTGTTGGTATTAGTAATAAGCCTAGAAACACATATTCATCTTTTTTAGCATCTCTCATAATGATCTTTTATAGAAGGTGGATTTGCATCACAAACTTTTATAATCAATGAATCTAGAAAGTCATAGTTTTTATGTGCCATACGTTGTTTATCTCTTAGATCTGCAAGAGCACGCACAATGATTCTTCTTTCTGTATCATCGACTTGGATTTCAATCATTTCATCATTTTGTTTTTTAAACCAGTTACGCATATTTGTCATCTCACTTTCTTTTTGGATTTCTTTCTTACCGGATATTTAGGTGCAGAAGATTTTAACTGTTCTTGCTTAATATCCTTTAGTTCCTGACGGACAGAAGGTCTATCCATAGTAACTGTTGATTTTTTTCTTTCGACGGTTTTCTTCTTGTTTTCTCTCTTCAATGTTTTTGAAGATGGCTCGAACGGAGTACCGTCCTTGCTTGTCCGAGCCTTGTTGGGGTTTGATTTTTCATCCATCAGTTTTGATAACAATGCATCATGCTCTTCATCACTCATTGGCTTTATATCCTTTTGTGATAAGACAGATTCACGAATGGCTTTTGTATCAATAGTAGCTAAGTCAAATTTATCTACCATTCTAGATATCTTAGAAGCATCTTCTGCTTTGACCATGATATCTACGATCCCATCTGTATTGTTCTTTTCTTTTAATACAGAATAGAGGACACCATAATGTTTTGCTTCTTCACAAAACTTTTTTAAGTCAGAATGGTGAATCGCGAATACTTTTAATTCCTTATTGGATTTTAATAGGTTATCTAGATTTGTTTTTCCTTTGATTTTCTTGTTGTCACTAATGATTGCATACAAAGTGACAGCTAAAGATTTGGCAGCTGTACCACCAGCTTTTAATCCAATTTCAGCAGCTACTTGAATACCTTCTAATGTCACCTTCATCATTTGATCTGCAGTATCGGCACTGTTCATAAATTCAAGCTCCTTTCGTATTCTTTTTGTGTTTGCATACGCTGTGTTTCTAGTGCATTTATCATTTTTAGTTTTTCTTCAATATCGGGTACTCTCTTTTCTATATCTTCGCATATTCGAATTTCCTTTTTCCCATGTGCAATTTTAGAAGTGAGTGTATCTCGATCTTGTTCTAATTGTTGTTTCAAATCATGATTACGACATCTTTTGATTTTGTTGTAAATGGATTTTCTTTGATTCATCCAGTTTTCTATTTGATTGTTTAATTCCAATTTAAAAGCAAGCACATCTTCAATTGTTTCAAGATTATGCTTGCCAATAAGAGTATTTTCATTTGTGATTTTGTCCATGTAAATCAAATCCTTTCTAAGTGCTGGACTTGGATATTTTTGTGGTATGCCTTTTGGCTTTAAGATACCTAATTCAAAACAATATCGAATATACATCGCTTTGATTCCTTTTAATTTTCTATGATTGCCTTGATATTCTTTACATGGTATAACATCAGAAACTGCAGATTGCATTGGAAACAGAAAGTTACTGTTAATGCGTTCCATCAAATGCTCTTCATCATATCGATTATCACGAGTCAGTTTATAAAAGCGGAATGTTCTTTTAGATTGTGGATGCTTTAAAGTCCAATGTTTTCCAGTCAGATTTACAACATAACCAATCTCTTCAAGACTAGCTTGAAATTGTTCAGGTGTTCTTGCATACAATAAAACGGAATCGACATCATAGCGAATCAGCTTACGCAAATAAATGGAATCATTTTTTTCAGCTTTCCATTCGCTATAATTCATTGCTTTTCCTTCCGGTTTTGTAATAACTGTTAACCCATGTTCTTTACAGATTGCATCATTCAATTCTCGAAAATAATCAATATCGACTTTCTTGTTGTCATACTTTTTACCATCTACCCAGGAAACGGAGTTTACTACAAAATGATTATGAAGATGTTCTTTATCTAGATGTGTAGAAACAACGACTTCAAATCGGTTACCCCACATTTGGTTGGCAAGCTGCACACCAAGTGCATGACACTTTTCGGGTGTAATTTCACCTGGTTTAAAGGATTGCACCGCATGAAAAGCAAGACGTCCATCCATTTTGTTATAGGATAGTTTAGTATTCATCATCTGTTTTAAGGCTGTACGAGGTTCACAATTGATTCCGGTAATAAATTCTTTTTCATTGGTTTTATAGCCTTGGGTAGTATAGGAAAGCACTTCTTTTAAACCATCGCTCATTTCTTCTTTTGTCTTATTAGGGTTTTTAATATAGTTAAGGACACGATTCAAATCATCTTTTATTGCCCATATTTTGGTAATTGCCATACTTCCTCCATATTGATAGGCTGACGAATCAAAATCATAATCTCATTGATTTGATCTTGTAGCTTTTCATAGTTTTCCATATAAAAGGATTTATCCATTGTATTTTGTGTATAAACAGATATCGCAATTTGATTTATGTTTTCAGCAATCTCTCTTAAAATTTCGATTACTTCGATTAATTCTTTAGAAGGTGCAGGTCTAGGGAGTAAACCGTTTATACACATTCGAAGATAAGATTCTCGAGATAGATTTGATTCTTTAACCAATTTATTAAGATGCTCAAAGTCTTGATTTGTTAATCTAACTTTGATTTCTTTTTTCTTCAATTTTGTTTTCATTGTAGAAAGCATCCTGAACAAATAAAACTGTACCCATTCCAATCATTCCACCACCAAGGAAACTGATAAAACATAGGGTTATACTATTAAACATTTTCATGTACCTCCAATCTTAAAAGAGCTATCAACAAATTGTGATAGCTCAGGGTCTTAGGGATATTCCCTAAATACTTGTCTTTTGTCCCCAAAAGACGTTGCTTGTTACAACTGCAGACATTAATTGGCTACAGTCTTTTTCTTATCCGGAATCAAATCGGCAAGATCTTGATCCATCTTTTCGAACATTTCTTTTTTCTGATTCAGTAGTTTTAGATTTGCAGTCAGAATATTATTTTCTTCAGAAAGTGTTTTGATGCTTTCTTCATTTTTGATTTTTTTCTTTTCAATAGTGGATATTCTTTTAACGATATCTTCGTACTTTATCATTTTGAAATCTCCAATTTCTAATGAAGTAATTGCGAATATTTATGTTTGTTGATTCGCTTTTCATAATCATCTGCTTTTTCTAAAATGTGTTCATCTTTATCATAATGATACAAATGATCAGATAGCTTTTTATCAGGATCTACCAATGTTGATTTATTAACAGAAAGAAGCATTTCTTTAACATGTTCAATATTCAAAGAAGGGGAATCACATAATGCAATACACTCATCTGTTGATGATGGAATGATATATAAGTCATGTTCTAATTTTTCAGCCAAATCATTTAAAATTCCAGCATAGAACATTGTGGCTGCACCATCTGTTTTATGTTCATTTGTCAGAACAACAAGTTGATGTTCTTTTTCTTCCAAGGCTATGTCTTTTGGAATTCCTATCAACATGGTTTCTAATGGAAGTATTTCTGGTTTCATCATATTTGGCGATGAAATCAATGCATCGTTATGAAGTTTGTTTACATCAATTCCGTACTGATCCATGAGTTGATTTGTAACTCTAGCCGAACAAAAACGGTCATTTGTTGTTTGTATCATAATCTTATAAACAATCGCAAGATCTCCAATAATAGTATGGGGCATAGTGGCTAAATCATTTTTATGTTCTTCTGCATTAATGACTGTCATAAATAAATAATCTTTAACGGCATTATAATCAAGCAGAGCATTTACATCCTCTAAAACTTTGTCGTTGTGTACCATTTTCCACTAACCTCCATCTTCAAATTCTTAAAATAAAAAGCCAATCTTTCTAGATTCGCTGTACTGAATTCAATTGTTTCTACATTATTCATTTTCTAAGTCCTCCATTTCTACATACAATCCATAGAATGGATCATCTGTATCTAATTCATATACTTCATTTTCATAGCTATCAATCGCAAAAATCATATATTCAACAATATCGTTATACATATTTTGTTTTGCTTCTTCTAATGCATGGATTCCTTCTTCAAAGGAAATTGTTTCTAAAGTATTTGTGGAAGTTTCTTTTGCATATGTGTAATTTGTGATGGTATCTTCTACCGATTCCAACATGAGTAATTGTGCCTGTACGATTTGTTTATCTTCTGAATGTAAGTTTGCGTAATTATAAATTCTAGTGTTGTAAGTCATTGTTCTTTCCTCCTTTTGACTTTGGCTTTTCCATATCCATTTCATCTAATTCAATGGAATAAACTCGTTCATTTTGTTGTTCATCAAAAAGTTGAGCCATCAATTCTGAATCGTTCTTTGTGGATTCATAGGCATTCAAATATTCATTATCCACAAGATGAAATTTCTTCTTTTGCGTTTTTTCATTTTCTACAAGTTCTGTAGCTGTAATCTTTAATGCAGCTTCTTCATTAAGTTCCAAGCTATCTGGTGTTTTATTTAAGTCCATCAACAACAATGTTTCATTAAAAAGGATTGGTTCTTCATCCTTCAATGCTTTCATTTGTTTAAACATGATATTCAAAAATTGTTTCTTTACCTGATCATTAACTAAAACCTCAACCGGTTGATCTAGAATATCTTTGTAATGTTTTGATGGAACAACAGTAGGTTGTTTTGTGTCTGGATTAATATAGGCATAAGTCATACGACTGATATTTTCACAGACTTCTTTTATCTTCATTTTCTGAAATAAATCAAATTGTTTATTCAAATTGCATCACCTTCACTTTCTAAATTTGAATAATAAAAAAGAGAAAGCATCTACTTTCCCTTAATAATAATCACAAATTATATTTCTTTCGAATGTCTTTTATTGCAGTATCTGCATCTTTTCCTTTTCCATCTTTAGATTGCTTTCTTGATTTTTCTAATCGTTCAAGAAATTCTTTTTCTGATAGTTGTTTAAGCCTATTTGGTTTCATATATATCATCCTTATCTAAAAATACAAAAGGCGAGTATCTTACCCGCCAATGTGTGGACCCGGGTCTTTCGACCAGCCCAAATTACTAAATAAAGTGTATCAAAAGTCAAATAAATCATCAACCGTTAATAAAGTTGCTTGATCTTTCTTTGCCTGTTCGATTACAGATTTTGTATAACCAGATTTACTGATGAACCATAATTGTTTTTCTTCTATATTTGGAAAAGCTTTTGTAGCTGTCATTAAATCTTCATATTCATCATAAGGCATTGGTTGAGAAGTGAATTTGCATTCTATAAAGATGGCTTTTGTGCCTGTACGATCAATAGCTAGTAAATCAACATCATCCTGTGCCTTTATTGCAGGATTTGCACCCCACCATTTTCCTAAATGATAGGGAATAAATGGAAGTTTTCTTTGTTTAGCTAGTCGAATGATGTATTCTTTACAAATATCTTCAAAAGCATCACCCATCAGATTACTGATATCTTTCATAATTTCTTTGGAAGCATCTTTAGCTCCAAGCATTGCATAATAGGAATTATTTGTGAATTCATATCTAAACCAGAATTTAAAGAAATTGTCTTTAATAACATATATTGTTTTTTTACTTGTTTCAGGTTCTCCACACGGAATTCTTTTTTCAATCAATCGAAGTGTTTGTAAAGTAATCAGATACTTAGCAACTTTTGTACGATCTTCATGAATGAAGTTGGCAATATCAATGATTTTATTTCTGCCATTGGCAATAGCTGACAAAATACTGCTATAAACATTTGTTTCTCTTAATTCTGCCTTTAAAAGATTATCTGGTTCTTCATGTAGATACGCACCATTACGAATGATTTTCTCAGCAATATTTCTTTCTATGGAAAGTTTGGAATCAAATGCTTCCAAATATCTTGGAATCCCACCAAGAATACCATAAGCCAATAATTTATCTTCATTGCTGTAATTTGGAAAAAATGCACTACTCTCTAAATAATCAAAAGGCTTAATTTCTAAAGAAGAAGTTTGCCTGTCGTGCAATGGGCTTTTTCTGCCCATAACATCACTTTCCATAATACTTACAGAAGATCCACAAAGAATTAGGAAAATATTTTTATTTTTCCAATTATGATCAATTGTATGTTGTAAAATTGATTTTATAGAAGGATTTTCTTCAATGATATATGGAAATTCATCAATAATAACGGCAGTTCTTTGTTCAACTTTTGCACCAATATAATTCAATGCATCTTCCCAGCTTTGAAAGGAAGCAATAAAATTTTTATCAAAATGATATTGAATCATTTTAGAAAAATCTTCCAAGTTTAGTGCGTCATTTTTCTCACGAGCAGGGAAGAATATAGAATTCGTGTTTTCAGCAAATTCCTGAAGAATGGTCGTTTTGCCAACACGTCTACGACCATACATCACTAAAAATTCAAATCTATTACTATCATACAATTCTTTTAGATGATTCATTTCTTCTTTTCTACCATACATGATTGATTCCCTCCTAACTGGTTATTTGTATACTTATAAGTAGTATACTTTAAAGTATACAAAAATTCAATTATATATGATTCGCCTTATCAATTAATTCATCGTTTACATCTTTGTAAGAAGTTGGATGTTCATCAATACATCGATACTTTAAATTTAAAATAGAGATTATTTTGGATGTTGCACCTCTTCCAACTTCGTCATTATCTAAATGGAAGATAATTGTTTTGATATTTGGATTTTTTTCTAAATAGGCTTTTAAAGCAATTGGAATATCTGCTTCTGATTTAGCAACAATCTTATCACTGGCACCTGCAAGAGATAAATAATTAAATTCAGTATAATCCATTTCATCCATTTTCAAAAGTGTCATATAGGACAATAAATCAATTGCTGCTTCAAATACATGAAGCATATTACTATCTGGATTTGTGTAATTAAAACTAAATGCCTTATTACTTCCAGCATGATCTAATTTGAAATTCTTGAAGATGTTTCGTTTAAACGCATAAGCTGGTTTATCTTTATCATATCCAACAAACACTGCATTCTTGAAGTTAGCAGATTGATAAATCATTCCTTTGGATATGAAATCATCCACAATTCCTTTATCGATTTTTCGTACTTCACATAAATAACGAATGACTAAATCATTGTTTTTATCTTTAATAGGTAATTCAAATGATTTTATAGGTTTTGGATGATAATAAGTAGTAACTGGTGCACTAACATTCATTAATTCGGATAGATAGTTACACGCATCTTTAAATTCATATCCTTCCACAATAATCAAATAATCAAGTGCAGATGTTCCACCTTTGCCTTGTGACCACCAATACCACTTACCATTTGAAAAATGCAAGGAATCATGATCACGATGATAATAATCGGTTCTTCCATTTTTTACTAACAGGTCTGGAGCATAGTTTTTTAAATAATCAAAAGCAGATAAGGTTCTTACTTTTTCTAGAACGTCTTTTCGTATAAATCGTTGACTCATCTTTCCAACTCCTTGCTTTTTGGTGCCATTTTTGCGATTCCATGTTCTTTACAAAACTTACGTACACCACTTGGATTTTCTTTTGTGGATAATTCGAATTCATCTGTATAAACCGTTTCGACTTTGTATCTTTGTTCCTGGATATTGTGAATCCACTGATTCATAAATCGATTGAGTTCATTAGCACGAAATGGATCACCATCCACTCGTTCATAAAATTGAAGATTATCCTGCTGATAAGATTGAGGGTAGAGCAGTCTGTTTTCTTTATCCACCGTAAATTCAATATCAGGATCAGCCATTAGATCGCCATTCAATTCATAGTTATGAGCCATAACCAATCGATCATCTTCAATGATTTCAACATTCAGATCCATAAATCCAGGTGTTGTATATTTGATGTAATAAGCATCTTTGGTCAGTAACGGTTGTGCAATTTGTTCAAATAATTCATAGTTTATATGTTCAATAGAATTTTCAATAAACCAGTTCTTACTTAAATCAAAATTGGGATTGGTGAATGCTTCAAAACATACTGTCCGAAGGGTTTGATAATAGTCCTGATTGTTTCCAAACAAAAAAGCCTGATCAGAATATGCAGGCTTACTGTTAATCACGTCATAGATTTGTTGATCCACCATTTCGTGAATATCCGAAGTAGATATATTTGGATCATTTAGTGCATCTTTATATGGTTCCATTAAAGAAGAAACCTGAATCACAATATCATGATTCATCTGTTCCATTTCTAATGGTGCTATATATTTGTTTTTCATTTCTATCATATGCAGTTTCTCCTTAAATACAGGTTCTAGTTGTTCAATCATTTCATGAGCCGTACTTTGAATATTGTTTAAGATGGATTTCAATTCATCAAAATCTTTTTCAGCATAGCTGGCAATATAACCAAAGGAATATTCAGAAGTATTCAATCCAAAATGATCACATAACACAAAAGCCAACGATTCGGCTTCAATTTCTCGCTGGCTTTGATTTTTATCTGTTTGTTTATGAAGTATGCTATGAGCATACTCATGAATTAATGTTTTGGCGATTTGCAAATCTTCCAAATCTTTATTAATAACGATCTTATCTTCTTTTGGAGAATAATATCCCTTAGCTCCTGTCATAAAATTCAAATCTTCGGTTTCTGTTTTAAATTCAATAGGAATTGTACATACTGACTGAATTGCTTGAATCATCGCTTTGATTTCATTATTTGATCCAGTTAAATCATGAATCAGAGAGGGCAGAGGATCTCCTGAAGTTTGCGATATATCAAATACAGTTGTTGTTTTAAAACGAGTAACATTCACTTGTCGTTGTTCTTGGATAGGTAAACCAGATTCATCCAATTCAATAGTTCCATTTTCATCTAATTTATTCATCAACCTGTCTTCTTTATAAGTTACAGGAGCAAGGATCATCAATCCTTTTTCACCTTTATCCACATGTCGATTAAAGTTTGTTTGCCAGGAACGATAACCAGCAACTAAACTTGCATCCGGCTTTTGAGCTAGTATCAGTAAAGTATTGTTCAATGAATAATTGTGGAATCTGCTTAAACAAGATAAATATTGTCTAAAAGAATCAGAAGAATACACATCCTTTACACCTTGTTCGATCATTTCAAAGGCTTGTTTAGTTTTCTCATCCGAAGATTTATAATTTGTCATTCATGTTACCATCCTTTCTAAAATAGGGGTAAAAGAAAAGCACTACCCAAAAGGTAATGCTTTATAAACTGGAATTTGGCTATTTCGTTGCAACAATACTTATCCAATGATTTTTTGCATTTGAATACGTTTTGATCTCTGTAAAACCCGCTTCTTTCAAAGCGGCAACAAGTTGTTTAGATGTGTAAATCTTCATACCATTGATCATCTTTGTCCATTTTTCATCTGCGGCATTCGTTCCGTCACTCTCGTTACAAATCAGGAATATGCCTTCGCTTTTCAGCACACGGTTGACCTCGGAAAAGCATTTTACTAATCCTGGCCAAAAGTAAACTGTTTCGAAGGCAGAAACATAATCAAAAGTCGCGTCAGAAAAGGGTATAGCAGATACATCTCCTTTAACTACATTACATTTCCCTTGTTTAATGGCGATGGCGTTCAATTTTTGAGATTCTGCCACACTAACCTCAGAATAATCCAATCCTGTCACGTGGCCATTTTTACATCTATCAAGCCAGACCGCAATATTTGCTCCGCCGCCACAGCCGACGTCCAGAACTTCAGCATCAGACTTCGTGGAGATATTTGAGAATCCCCATTGCGATAATTTGGCGTGACCGCTATTCATCATCTTCGTCATCAATTTTCCGCCGAAGCCTTGTGGCTTACGGGTATTTTCAAAAAATTTCATTATAGAATTCCTCCTCCACAAATACCGATTTTCTTACTTCTACAAACTGGAATTTGTTTAACTTCTTAAATGCTTTTTCTTTACAAACATGGAAATTAACTCTGCTACAATTCCTAAGAGCAAATATCCCAACGCATATAAAATAAATGCTTTTTCTCCCATACTAAAGAACAACCATGTCCCAAGCAAAAAGAATAGCGCTGTGATAATTGGTAGTGTCCAAAATATTTTTATGTTCTTGCCGGCGTATGTTCCGGAACAAATTGCATAAATAGGATTCACTGCAAAAAACAGAATGAAACAAACTGCCATGCCGCCGTCACCTTTTATGAATGTAACCGCAAGCCATGGAAACACCAACATAATTACTGCTGTCGCTAATATCCAAGGTATAATTTTTTTCGTGTAATCCACCCCTTAAGCAAATTTCGATTTATCTAATTAAACAATAGCATAGAACTATTAACATTTCATGAATTTATGGATTTTTTGAATTTGTCTGTTCTTTTTGCTAGTATGACAATTCTCTTGTTATCATTTCTTGTATCACAAGTCACTAAAGTCATTAACTTATCATCTGTGTTTATTGAAACACCAGTTTTATATAATTCTCTATTGATGGAATCAGATATAAAGGCATTGAATGCAGTGTCCGAATCCCAATTGGATTGCGTGAATTCTAAGGAATCATTCAAGTTGTTTAAATCCGCATTCATGATTTCAATTATTTGATAAGTTCTTGTTTCATTTTCTGTAATGAACCTGAATGTTGGATGTTCTTTATAATAGCTTTGATCAATGTAACTCATTAATGGAGTAAAAATGATGCTATCCCATTTACTGGAATGCCCATAGATTACAACATTTTTGGAATCGATATTTCCATCAGCAGATACAAATGGTATTCCTGCATTGGCATATTCTTTTTTGATATTTTTACGAACATAGTAATCATTATCTGGAGCCTGTACAACAGGTTCATAAATAACTCGATTATCAAATTCTAAAATTCCTACAATATCTTTATTTGTTTTTTTAAGTAAAGATAAAGAAAGCTCCTTTTCAGAAGCTTCCTTATTCTCTTTATCTTCCTTTGCTGTTTTACTAGGTTTAGATTCTACATAGTATTCTGTATAATCATAAGATTTCTTTGCTCCAAACTCACTATATAGAATTCCACCTAATAGGCTTGCAGTAACAATCGCAAGTGCTGCTATTTTTATTTTCTTATGTTTCATACTATCTATATCCCAGTATTTGGAACAACGATACGTGCATTTTCAAAATAATAAATGATTGTATCCGTATCTTTATCTGCTTCTACTTTGTAAGCTTTGGATTTATCAGCTAACTGATAAGAAGTAGGTGCTTTAATTTCTTTGAATTCATATTCATGACCATAAATTGCATCAGAAAGTACTGCTTTGCCATCCTTGATCACATGTTTACTAACCTTGTCATCTCCAACTTTACGAGAATAATACGTACCATCATCAATATTTAAGATGATTTGTTTATTTTCATCTGTTTTAACAGTTTTAATAATCTTTGTAAAATCTTCATCTTTAGAGATTTCATATTCTTCATTAACATCATTACCAACAATCATTAACTGACCAGATGCAAGTGTTGTGACATGAGATTTAGTTGTTTTATCGTATACTTCAAAGATAGCTCCATTTAAGAAATGATCATGATGGTCTTTATCTACTTTGTTGACATCTAATTCAATACGACGTTTTTCATTGTGTAATTCCATAGGAACAATGACTGTTGATTTTGTCGTGTCTTTATCATAGTTGAATGTAAAATCATGTTCTTCTTCATCTAATTTGAATCCGACATTTGTTTCAAGTTCTTTCACGTAATATTCGCCAACAGGAAGATCTAAATGTTCAACATTTTTACCATCTTCATCGATTGTTAATGTACCAACTAATCCTTCAGATGGAATGATGACTTTATCATCTACAGTAATATCATTCTTAGAATAGACTCCAAAGACAACATCTTTATAAGCTTCTTTATCCTCATCTTCAAATGTCTTAGTGATCTGTAAATCCAACTTTTGTCTTTCATTGACATAAGCCTGTTTGATTTCAACAACATCAATCATCTGACCTGCATATTCAATATCAAAATCATATGTGTTTTCATCTAACACAAAACCAGTTTGTGTTGCTTTTTCTTTAATAGAATACTTACCTAATTGAAGTAAAGCTGAAGTTGTTACACCATCCCCTGTTGTAAATGTATCAACTACATCTCCTTTGTGGAACCACACAGTTCCTTCTGGAGTTACAATATCTTCACGTGCTGTAATTTCATACGTAACACCTGATAAATATTTTTCTTTGTATTCTGGAGTATACAAAGTTCCATAATCTGTTTCAGATTCTTTAGCGCCAGACAACATTTCACCACTCTTTTCAACATAAACTTGCCCTTTTTGTGTCTTGTTGTCAAAGTTCATAAAGATTTCTGTACTGGATCCATCCACATTGATAGGAATTTCTGTATCTTTTAATACATAGCCATGTGGTGCTTTGATTTCCACTAATTTATATTCACCATATTTTAATGGAGCAGGTAAATGCACAGATCCATCTTCATCTGTTTTAAATACATCTGTAGTATATTTTTTAGGATATGTCACAGCCTGAGTTACATAGTTTCCATCTGCATCTTTGATTTTGAATTCAACACCAGCAGCAGGAATACGTTTACCTGTTTCACTGTCTGTTTTATAGATGGTTAATTCGGCTTTGATTGTATCGTTATAGATATTGTAGAAATAGGTCTTTTGATCTTTATCAATCTTAACTTCAAATGGTTTTAAAGTATCATACCCAGTCGTTTCATGCTCTTTAACAATATACGTTCCATATGGAAGATAATCGCTGATTGCTCGACCATCTTCATCCGTTGTTAATGTAGATACAACTTTACCAGTTGATTTTAGGATAATATCAAACTTAAATCCTTCACCAGGCTTTTGAACATTTGATTGGAATAATCCATATTTCTCTTTATCAATCGTTTTTGCAATTTCAATACGACCCTTAATTACTTGATCTTTAACAGTTGTAGAGAATGTACTAGGTGTATTATCACCTGAATAATCAAGTTTAGCTGAATTACAATTGTTGTTTGTAAGATAGCCTTCAGGAGAAGCGACTTCACATACATTCAATGTAGTTCCAACAGGATACTTTTTCGATTTTACTTTAGATCCATTTGTTGTAAGAGTTTCAAGTGTATTTCCACTTGTATCTTTAATCGCAAAGATTGCTCCTTTAAATGTGGCATCACCTTGTGTTTTATTACCAGTTTCAACGTCTTGCTTTTCAACTTCGATATCAGCATATAGCAATTCAAAATTTAATTTGAAATTAGGGGAAGGATCTCTTCTGCTTGCCAGATAAATAACACGCTGATAACCTCCACTTCCATAAATGATATTGACGTCTCTTGCCCCAAAGTTTCTTGAGAAGGTAAGTGTTTTATCATAGTTTTCTGAAGTGATGGATACCGTTAAATCATTTCCATTTACAGAAGCATTAACACCATTTCCCCTTGTAATAGAATAATTGCTTAATGTTCCTTTTGAATCTGTTAAAGTAACTGGAGTATTTAGTCCCATTTTGATTGTTTGATTATTGAATGAAGGTCTTCCTTGAGGAGTACTTCTTAAACGATTGATTTCATTGACTTCGTTTGAAATATCATATGTTGTCGTTCCATCCATATAGTACGGTTGATACCAATTGCCTGTAACGATTTGCCAGATCATGATTTGAGTGGCTACATAATAGTTTTCACTTTCATGTCCTGGATAAGAATAACCATAATAATTGATTTCCCAAATAGCTTGTCGTTGGCTTTCACTTAGTTCATCCCATTTGGCACTGTCTGGAACATAATCATTACCAGCTATAAACAATTGCATTGGCTCAATACAGAATACGGTTTTATCACCAACATATAAATGTGAGATATAATCAAATCCGTACTGGTTTTCGATATAAATCATGGCATATCGTGTCCCACAGGAAGTTGTATCGGTCATCATCGTATCATTTTCATTTATGATTTGATCCGGAAATACATCTTCCAGATAGCCTAATTCTGTAATTGTATCTAAATCATTTTCTGTAGTAGTTTCTTCTGCATGTACCGTGATTGTATTCATAAATGAATTCAATATCACTAGTGCAGAAAGAAAGAACTTGCTGCCTTTCTTTAATATATTTTTCATCTTCTTTTTCCTTTCATTTAGGTTGTTGCAACAAAAAAAGCGAGAATTTTTCCTCGCTAAAATAATGTATTTCATTTAGATTAAGTTTTTTGATATCAAGTGATAAATATCTTTATGATAATAAGATAATATTTGCTCATTTCCATATTCTATTTTATTAAATGTTTTATCCTTTTTTTCTTTAGATAGTATTAAGTCAATTTGATTGGTACTCATATTAAGCATATTACCTTTAAGAAGTGTTTTGGGTCTTGAATAAATTCCTTCAGAAAAACCAATTGTTATTTTATTGTCCGATGTAGCAATTACACAACTGACTTTATTTTTGCGAAACCCTTCTTCGATATATAGCTCTTGTGCAAAAAAATTATTTATGTTTTCTAAAGCTGATATTTTTCTTCTAACCGAACCTTTTACACTTTTTTCACTTTGATTCTTTTTTGAAAAATCAAAATCATTTTCAGTAAGAGTATCATTAAAACATTTTTCAAAAAATTCAGAAGGAGTTAGAGTTGTATGAACGCCTACTAAATGCAAGTAGTTATCCTTGTTTGCAACTAAAATATAGTATTTGCGATTCGTAAAACATTTCGAACAAATTAGGTATTGCCGATCAATAAAGATTTTTTTATATATTTTTGATTGATCAATTATTGATTGACATACCCTTTGTTTAAATGAAATATTATTCATACAATTCACTCTTTCTAAAATTAAAAGGCGATTGCTCGCCTTTTAAGATGTTTAGCAGTTTTCTCTGCACTGGAACAAGTTTTAGGTCTTTGTTCCGACCAATGGTATGGGTTTATAGTCTCCATACCGACTCTTCATTTATAATATATCATTTTTACTAATAAGATACAATTTAAATGATTTTTTCTTATAAACCTTTTTTATTGAATCAAACTTCCATTGCTCCAAAGATTTAATCCATAATAAGCAATGCTGTGATCATTTCGATATACTGGTTGAACAGAATAGTTTGTAATTTCAATATCACCGATGTACATTACTTCATCCAGGTAATACATTCCGCCCACCTCTGCTTCAGCCTGTGAACTATAAGTTGCATAGTAAAAGTTCGTATCCATAATCACATCACAACTTACATCTGGATTGACTCCACCAGGACAAGCATAACATGGACTTGCTAGTTCTGGAGTAGGTGTAGATTCTACTACAGGTTCTTGTTTGGATTCAGTAGGCTTTTCAATAGGTTGACTTACAACATCTTTTTTTGATTTATCTGATGTATTGGAACTGTTTGAAGTTGAAGATTTTTGGTCTGAACCAGAAGAACTCTTAGTAGAACTTTCTTTCTTGGAATTTTGCCTTTTACCTTCCGAAGAAACACTTGTTGTTTTGAATTCACTTTTGCCCGTAACTTTTTCTTTCTGTTTTTCTTCCTTGGATTCAGGTTTCTTCATTGTATCTCCAGCGCCTGTTTTCTCATCTTTGCCAACATTTTCATGTTCACTAACTATAGCTTCATGTTTACTAACACTTAAAGAAGTATCTTCCATAAACTTTTCCACTGTTGGAACAGATACATCCTGGTTCATGTTGAAAACAATTCCAGTACCAATAAGTACACTTGAAACACAGAACGCAATTAACTTTGTCTTCATTGACTTAACCTCCAATTATATTCACTGATAATTTCTACTATCTTTAAAATACAAGTTCTTCTAAATAATTACCTAGATACAAATATTTCTACTACTTACTCAATAACAACATTTTTTCTTTTTCGGTAGGTAATAAAGATTCTTTCGGTAGGTAGGAGGGGTTTTAGGGGAGGTCACAGTCACACGTCCTGATGCAAAGACAAACTGCCCCTCCAACAGTTTGGAAACAATCACAAGTAGAAAAAAAGCAGTTGCACATTCAACTACCGTTCTTGTTCTCGTGATCTTTTCTTTGCCCAGTTTTCTAGCAAGTGAATCATAAGATCCTTTTTCTTGCCTGGTGTGAAGTCCTTGGGAAAATATTTATCGATTTCCTTCATTTGAAAAGATAACTTTTCTCTTTGATTTGGTTTTTCTTCCGATAAAGTATCTTCAATGAATTCTGTAGTTAGCTCGCCATCATGACTCAACCGCTTGAATTCCTGACATTGAGCAAGTGATGGTGTCCTTTGATTTTCAACAATCGCATTGGCTAAATCATACTGTTCGGATTCTGTTAAATATGAAAGTTCAACAGCCGGATTAAATGCAATCTTGATTTCATTTTCATGTCGTCCATCTACCATTTCCTGTAATGGTTCAATCAGATAGGTTAAGCGAATAAATCGTTGAATTTGTTTCCTGCTAATTCCAACTTGCTCAGCCAATGCATAATCAGAACGATTTTCTTCATCTGACTTCGGGCCAACTTGACCCGAAGTTGTCTTATATTCAATTCCTAATTCATCATCTGGTATTTCTTCAATTCGTTTTCCTTGATGTTTCATGGCTTCCAATCGCATTTTATAAGCATAACCACGTTCGCTAGGATAAATGTTTTCTCGTTGAATATTGGAGTCGACCATTAAGATTGTTGCCTGGTCATCATCCAAATCACGGATAATTACATTCATTTCCTTTTTTCCTAGCTGTGACAAGGCAAATTTACGCCTGTGACCGGAAATCATTTCATACGTTCCATCTTTTTTGGGACGAACTAATGCAGGCATCAGCATATCGTTTTCTTTAATCGAATCAATAAGCTTTGCCATATCCTCATCCATCGTGACATGGAAGGGATGTTCTTTAAAATCTGTAATCTTATCTATAGGAATCGCCATTACTTTTTCGCTATTAGCTTCTTGTCTTTCTTCTTCCGTAGAAAAAAGGGAATCATAGCTAGGCAATCCTAAATCTAGTTTTGGCAAATGTGCCACCTCCTTTAAAATAGAGTAAGTTGTATCGTGTTTTTCATTGCTTGATTGTTCCATTCATCAATAGCTTGATCAGAAGTTTGTCTAGTCTGTGCCCTGGCAGAACACAAAGTACATGTAACATATTGACCATAATAGCCATTGATTCGTTTACTGTCCCAGTCAATCAACAAATGTGCTGCACCATGACAATAGGGACATCGTTTAATTCTAGTCATTTAACAATTCAAAAGACTCAACAACGACATTGGTTGAATACTGTTTTTTACCATCTTTTTCATAAGAGCTTGTACGAAGATTTCCAACAATACAAAATCCTGTATCTTTATCACCATGCTTACAGATATCATTTGCCATATCACCAAAGGCAATACAGTTAATATAATCTGTCCATGGTTTCTTTCCATCTCTTAAACAAGCTAAAGAGAACTTTACAAAATTATTTCCTTTTCCATTCTTGGATACTTCAATATCTCTTGTCAAAGTTCCAAATAATTCCACATGATTGTTTTTCATTTCAATTCTCCTAAAGACTCATTTCATCTTTATGTTTTACTTTTGGATTTTTTATCAATTCTTTTGTCAGATTATCATAAGCAACAGCCACTTTTGAATCTTTGGCATATGCATAGATACTTTTACCGGAAATAGATGCTTCACTGGCTTTCGTAGCTTTTGGAATGATCGTATCAAATACACGGATGTTCTTTCCAAAGCTTTCTCGTATCGTATCAATCGTGCTTTTGGTAATGTTGGTATTTAGATCTGCAAGTGTCATTATAATTCCTGTAATCTTCAAATTACTATTGATCTTACGCTGCACTTTAGTGACCGTCTGTAACAATTTCGTCATTCCTTTAGCTGGTAAATACTGTGTTTGTACTGGTATTAATACTTCATCTGCAGCAGACAACGCATTGACGGTAAGCATACCAAGAGAAGGTGGACAATCAATAAAGATGTAATCGTATTTATCTCTTAATGGTTCAATACAATTACTTAATGTCTGTTCTCGGTTAATGACACTGACTAAACGCATTTCAAAATCGGCCAATTCAATGTTTGCCGGAATCAGATCTACATCTTCTTCATGATGCAAAATCAAAGAATCATAATCAATATCATTGTCATTTATATAATCATCTAGCATAGAAGATACAGAATGTTCGAGTGCATCATTGTTTTTCCAACCTAAACAACTTGTTAAATCACCCTGTGGATCAAAATCTACAATTAATACATCAAATCCCTGTCGAGATAAACCAATTGCTACATTCTCTGTCGTTGTTGTTTTACCAACGCCACCTTTTTGATTCGTGACTGCGATTACTTTACATTTACACATAAAAAAACTCCTTTCCCACAACCAACCGCTTGTTGGTTATGTAAAAAGGAGCAGGGAATAAAGAGCATAGATTAAGCTTTTAAGAAATTCATAACTAGCTTGACCATTGTTTCTTTTTCCTCTGGTCTAGATTCGGCAATCATTAATGTAATAGCAACTAAGGCGCTATCTGAAATGATTTGTTTTCCATCAATGATTAAATGTTGATTCTTATTCAAAAATTCAAGAAAAATGGAAGCGCCAATTCGTTTGCATCCATCTACAAAAGGATGATCTTTGACTAGAAAGTACAGTAGATTAGCTGCCTTTTCTTCAATGCTTGGATAGATTTCTTGTCCAAATACATTTTGATATACAGCTGCAATAATTCCATTCAATTTGCCTGGTTCTTTTTCAACACCAAATACATCAGAAAATCCACCATATTTCATAGAATCAATAAGAGTTTTGCACTCTTCATAGGTTAATTGGTAAATAGAGTCTTTACCTTTTGGTTTAGAAATACACCCATGATCATAATCATCAAGTAATGATAGTGCATTTGAATAGGCTTCAATGACATTCAAAACTTCTTTTTCCTCAATACCTAAAGTAGAAGCTAACATTCTGGATTGAATTGAAACAGTTTTATTTAGTACCTCAATCCTTTTTTCATTTATTGCATATCCCTTCATCATGTAGTCTTTTAATATAGAAGTGGCCCACTTTCGAAAGATAACACCATTTTGAGATTTCACACGATATCCCACGGAAATAATCATATCCAAATTATAGTATTCAATAGATCTTTGTATTTTTCTGTTTCCTTCAGTTTGAACTGTCGCAAATTTTGCGACAGTTGAATCATCTAATTCTTCTTTTAAAGCATTGTTAATATGTTTACCAATGGTTTTAACGTCTCTGTCAAATAATTGTGCAAGTTGATTACGATTTAACCATACTGTTTCGTTATCTGGTGATACTGTAACATCCAGCTGTAAATCACCATTTACAAATTTAATAATTTCATTGTTCATGTTTTCTCCAATCTTTTTATATTTGAATGATTTTAATAAAGAGTTTCTTTAAAGAAACTATAGCATAGTAAGCTTTATTCATCAAAATTGTAATAATTTTATTTCCACAACCCATGTTTTAGACTACAGAAGAGTGTATTTTGGGCAAAGTAGGCATCCAAAAGAGCATCCGAACGGTTCGGATGCTGTCGGGGGCTCCAAATTTTTTCAGGCTCCGTGCCGTAGGGTTCGAATGCACGTCAAACGCTCCCAAAAATGTGGGAAAAGTGTTCGGATGACCTATGCGTATCCGAACTTTTTTGCTAATATTTTGCTAATTAGAGGGGTTCGGATGACGTCATCCGAACCATCATCCGAACCCATTTATTAGCACAAAACGGACAAAAATGAAGAAACAAAAAAGTGCCAAAAATGCCGTATTTACGGCACATTTAACACTTCGCGATATCAAACGGACAAAGCATGGGGTCAACTCCTAAGCGAAAGGTCGTAGGTTCGACTCCTATCTGAGACGCCCATTCAAACAAAAAGAGATGATTTCACGTGCAATTTCATTTCTTTTTTTGTGAGTTGATATTTATTTTCGTGTTCTGTCATTGTTAAAATGTTCTTTTAAGGCTTTCTCTGTCGGATAAATTGATACAATTAAAATGATACACTGAATTGTTATTAGAACAACGCCTGCAATTCCAATCACGTTATTATCGCTTTGGTATAATGGAATATATATCAAAGCAGATAGTATTATCATTATCCATCCTATTTTCCACCAAAGTTTTCCGCAATATTCATGAGCAAATTTCCATGTATCCATATTTTTCATTGAACGAGTTGTTCGATATCCAATCAAACTATTTATATTTTTTGGACAATGTTTTGACGTCATTCTTCCTACGACAGTCATTATAAACGGAATAAATAAGTCACATAATAACCAAAATCTGTAAAGCCACATAAAATTTACCCACCTAATTTTTTTTAATATTTTTGTGTACATTGTAAGCTTTAAAAACTTTTGTAAATATATTTTAAACAATCAGATGAAAGTTGTCTGAAATTAAATTGGTTTTAGGACTGGTATATCTTTATAGCTGTCACTTTCAAAAAATGAATAATATTTAACTTTTGAAAGTGAATCATTAAATAAAAATAGATTTAAATCAGTGTCAAAGAACACTATTATTAGAATAAAAGAAATTAAATTGTATTTCATAGAGGCAACTATGCGAGATTCACTATAACCGCTTACATTTACTGATTTATATGTACTTTTTGTGTGTGATCACGTATACTAAAAAGTAGGTGAATACATATTGAGGAGTGAATAATATGATAATAAGGAAGCGAATCATGTCGCTTTTTTTAGCGACGACATTGCTAGTGCCACTTGCACAAATTACTCCATTGAATGCTGAATCAGATACAAAAGAGGTGGATGTCATGTTTACGCATGATACGCATTCTCATTTGGATAGTTTCACGACAAATGTAGATGGAGAACTTCAAGAAGTTGGTGGTTTTGCGAGAATTAAAACATTAATTAATGAACAAAAGAAGGAGAATCCAGATACACTAATATTGGATGGTGGGGATTTCTCAATGGGAACGTTGATACAAACAGTATATGATACGCAGGCAGCTGAACTTAGAATGCTTGGCTATCTTGGATATGATGTCACAACATTAGGAAATCATGAATTTGATTATCGTTCGAAAGGTCTGGCCAATATGTTGAAGGCGGCCAAGGCTTCAGGTGAAACAATACCCAATCTTGTCGTATGCAATGTGGATTGGGATGGCATGAAAAAGGCTGGATTGAGTAAAGGTCAAAAACAGATTCAGTCCGGATTTGAAACTTATGGAGTAAAGGATTATGTTGTCATTCAAAAAGGTGATACAAAGATAGCTGTTACAGGTGCTTTTGGAAAAGATTCTTTAAAATGTGCACCAACATGTGAATTGTTGTTTAAAGATCCTGTAGAGGCAGTGAAAGATACAGTTGAGAAAATCAAGAAGAATGAAGAAGTAGATATGATTGTTTGTGTATCGCATTGTGGTACTTGGGAGGATGAAAATAAATCCGAGGATGAAATTCTTGCCAAGAATGTTAAAGATATTGATTTAATTATCAGTGGGCACACGCATTCAGAATTAAAAGTACCTATTCAACATGAAAATACATATATTGTATCTTGTGGGGAATATGGTAGAAATATCGGTTCTCTTTCTATGAAACAGAGTTCAGATGGTCGTTGGGATTTAAGTTCTTATGAATTGATTCCTGTATCTGAAAATATACATCCGGATGAAAAAACACAAAATCGTATTGATGAATTGATGGATACAGTGAATATGAATTATCTTGCAGATTTTGGTTATACAAGAGATTGCGTTCTTGCACAAAATGATATTGAATTTAATAGTTTAGAAGAATTATATTCAAAACATGAAGAATCAAATCTTGGACAAATTATTGCGGATTCATTTGCGTATGCTGTCGATTCAGTCGATGTAGCCGTTGTTCCAAGTGGAACTATACGAGATACATATACAAAAGGAGATATTACAGTAGAAGATGTATATAATTCATTTTCTTTAGGAATTGGAAAAGATGGTATGGCTGGTTATCCTTTAATTTCTACATATCTTACAGGAAAAGAGTTGAAACTTGCAGCCGAAGTGGATGCTTCAGTTTCTGATTTTATGACAACGGCAAGATTGTATTGTAGCGGACTTAATTTTACATACAATCCAAATCGTATGATCTTAAATAAAGTTACAGATTGTTATCTTACAAAAGAAGGCCAAAGAATTGAGATTCAAGATGATCAATTGTATCATGTTGTGACAGATCTATATACAGGTCAGATGCTTGGTTCAGTAAATAAAATGTCATATGGACTTTTGTCGCTTGAACCTAAAGATAAGGATGGAAATCCAATTGAAAATCTAGAGGATCATATCATTAAAGAAGATGGCAAAGAACTAAAAGCTTGGGATGCGATCGCAAGATATATGTGCTCTTTTGATGATACGGATGGTGATGGGATTAGCAATGTTTCAAAATATTATGCTTCAACACATGAACATAAAATTGTGGATGATAGTAAGAATATAATTGACTTGATCAAAAAGCCAAATAAATTTAGTGCAATGATTGTAGCAATCATTTTAGTCATTATTTTACTAATTGTACTTTTAATTTTATTGATTCGTAGAATTGTTCGTAAGTTAAAAAATAAAAATAGATAAAGGGCATTTTAGGTGTGACAAACGATAAAAAAGCTGTAACATAAGTTACAGCTTTTATTCATGTCTTAAAGCTTCAATTGGATCAAGATTTGCAGCTTTATAACTTGGTAACAATCCAAAAATAATACCGATTGCCATAGAGAATAACACAGATAGTATCATGGCAGGAATACTAATGGATACAGGTGTACCATTTAGAATAGATATTAATTTAGCTAAGCCAATACCTGTTATTACACCTGCAATACCTCCAATCGAAGTAAGTACTATCGCTTCAGTTAAGAATTGGAATAGGATGGCTTTTTTCTTAGCACCAATGGCTTTTTTAAGACCAATTTCTTTCGTTCTTTCGGTTACCGTTACTAACATGATGTTCATAACACCAATACCACCAACAAGTAAGGAAATACCGGCAATCCAGATTAACATGGCATTTGTGGATTTAGAAAGATTTTGAATATCTTTTGCCTGCTTCAATAAGTCTTGTGCTTTGTATTGAACACTTGAAGAAGAGACATATGTATTTAATACACTGGCTGCTTCTTTTCCAACAATAGTCATATTTGAAGTGGCATCCACCTTCAGTAATGCACTTTGAGGTTCATCAAACTGATAGAATAATGGCCAAGACTCAATAGGAACATAGACTTTAGAACCCGTAGACTGATTATATGTATGATAATCATCAATGCTTTCCATTGTAGGTTCAAAATTTTCTTTATCGGCACAAACACCAACAATGGTGAATGGTGTTGAAGAAATTTCTATGGTTTTACCGATTGGATCATCTTCACCAAATAGAAGTCTTGCGCTTGTTTCGTCAAAGACGGCAACTTGTCTAAATTTTTTGTTGTCTTCATCTGTAATGCCTCTTCCTTTTTTGATGGTTAATCCGGCAATAGAGAAATAGTCTTGTTGGACACCCATGATGTATCCACCATCTAAAGATGTATTATTGCGGAAGATGGCTTGATAACTTTGCCTAGAACGATACAGTGTAGCACCTTCTACGTGATCAATGTTTTTTAAGGATTCAAGTGTGTCTTTTGAAACGGTTGGAACTCCATTAGGAATACCAGAATCAAAAGAGTATTCCCAATCTTCTTGATACAAAGCTACTTTTACTGTGTTATTTCCGGAACCAATTAGATTCTTTTCAATTTGATCATTTGTTCCTTTAATTGTAGAAACAATCGCAATGATAGAGGCAATCCCAATAATGATGCCTAGCATTGTAAGGAATGATCGCATTTTATGCGCAAAAATACCTCGAAATGATAATCTTATGTTTTCAATCATGATGTAGCCTCCGAAGATTTTTGCGTCTTAACGCCTTCTTTTGCGTTTTTACTATACGCAAACGCAATATAATCTGTGTCTGAAAGTCCATCTTTGATTTCCATTGTATCTCCCCATACGATTTTTCCAACGGTCACATACTGCTTTTTCAATTTACCATGAACATCTTTTAGCACATAGTACTTATTTCCTTCTTGTTTGACATAAGCCTTAGAAAGCCAAATCGAACTCGTAGTGTCACTAGACAAATTGAATGTTAATTCCAAATATTCGCCAGCTTGTATTTTCGATGCATCTTTGGCATAAGCTTCAAAACCATAATAGCTCACATTTGGATTACCTGAACCATTATAGTTACTATTTGAAGAAGGTACAGTATCAATACTTTGGATTTTGGCATCAAATGTTTCTCCACTTGTCCAACAATAGGCAGAAATGGTGTCACCAATCTTGACTTGATTTAACATCAATTCACTAATGCTTCCTTTAATATAGGTTCCTTGTCCACCGGCTACTTCTAAAAAGGCACTGCCATCTTGAATAGGATTTGATAGATCTTTTATATTACGCACAATACCACTGCGCTTTGCACGAACGATGCCGTCATTTAATAAAGCTTTATTTTCACTTAATGAAAGCTTTGCCTTTCTTAAATCTAAATCTAACGTCTTCAATTCTTGCTTCTTATCACGAATGGCTTTCGCAAGTTCTATTTCTGTATAACCCGATGAGAGATCTTGACTTGGTTTTTGTTCTACTTCCACATATTTCTGTTCTTCTTTTGTGTGTGAAATCACCGAATACATATCGCCTTCATTCATGGATTGTTTAGTGGTAAACTTGTCACAACGAACGAGCCATGAAGAATCAATTTCTCCATCATTTGTATACACATCGAATCGTAAGTATTGGTTTAGATTCGCATTGTCTAAAAATAGCTTTCCATACACAAATCCTTGATTTTCGCTTAACTTAAATACATACGGATTCTGTTTAGTTCCAGCTAAAAAGATTTCTTTATTTGGGATTTGTTGTTTATCACTATAATACTCTACAACATCTTTAGGATCATACGCATTTGTTGAACTATCTGTATATGTATATTCAATCCAATACCAACAAGTATTGTTAGATTCTTTCGTTTCTCTTTCTTCTTTCCATAAAGATGCCTCTTCATGAGGCCCTTTTTCAGGAGCTTCACTTGTTGTAGAAGCGTAATAGATTTTATAAGCCGTGAAATTCTTTTCGGCTTGCGATAAAGATAGAACATAAGGATAAAAACCATTTCCATCTTTTGCAGGAACACCAGGCAATGGTGCTGGTGTATGATCTTGAATTTCTGGTTCTTCAACAACATCTGGAATAGGCGTTGTATTTAATAATTTCTTTAATTCATGCTCGGCAAGTGTAATCGCATTTTGAGCTTTTTCTACATCCAATTGACTTGTATCTACTGCACTTTGAAGTGTAGTTAGGTCATATGACAATAAAGGATCACCTGCGTTGACCTGTTGACCTTCTTGTACAAATACTTGTGTAATTGTTTTAGAAGCATCATATAATACGGATTGCGTATCACTACTAGATACAAAACCAGTAGATGTGGATGGGTTATCCCAATACCCTGTATTCAATTTGGATACAGAGTTTACATCGATTTTGTTTGTTGAATTCAAATAAAACTTAATTCCAACTAAGGTAAATGCACATAAAGAAGTAATAATAATTCCTTTTTTTATAGAAGGCTTCATAGCACACCTCCTTGTTTATTTTCAATGATTTCTCCATCGATGATATGAAAAATTTTTTTGGCATGACTTGCCACGTTGGCATCATGCGTTATCATAATGATTGTTACACCTTCATCATTTAAGGATTTAAATAATTCCATAACTTGTTTTCCACTTGCTTGATCAAGTGCGCCTGTAGGCTCATCGGCAAGTAGGATTTTTGGATTATTAATAATGGCGCGGGCAATCGCAACACGCTGTTTTTGTCCACCAGATAATTGGCTTGGCTTAAATGAAATACGATCTTGTAAACCTACTTTATTTAATACATCTATAGCTCTTTGATTTCTTTTCTCTTTATCAATACCTGCATAAATCAAAGGTAAAGCTACATTTTCTTGGGCGGTTTCCGAACTTAGAAGATTGAAGTTTTGGAATACAAAGCCAATCTTATTTAAACGAAGATCACTTAATGCATCATCATTCATTTCAGAAATATCTTCATCTTCAAACAGATACGTACCCAAACTTGCTCGATCTAAACATCCAATGATATTCATAAGTGTTGTTTTACCTGAGCCGCTAGGTCCCATAATCGCAATATAGTCACCTTGTACGACTTCAAGACTGACATCCTTTAATACAGGAACAATCATAGGTTCTTTACCGTAGTTCTTATAAATATTTTGTATATTAAGAAGCATTGGCATCACCATCCGTTTCCGTCTGATATTCTGTAGTTGTTTTCATTCCTTCTGAATAAGAATCATCAGCCCACGCGATATAGTCATCAACGCTGAGTCCTGACTTGATTTTTGTGGCAAATGTTTCTTCATCCGTTTTACCGAGTTCTACTTTTCTTTTCTTTAATTTACCACGTTCAGATACCCATACATATGAATTTCCATTGTCATCCGAAACAATAAAACTTGCATCTAGCCAGATACCTTTTTTCTTTGTAGATTGACCATTATCCGCTTCAATATATACGTGTTGTCCAAGCATTAAACCTTTGTTGTTGTCTAAAGAGACGTAGAAAGGGTATTTGGATGCAGATTCACTTGAATCTGCTCCATTAAAGTTATTGTTCGAATTCGATTGAGGATCTGTTTCTACTTTTGTGACAGTCCCCTTATAGATTTGATCTTCATTTACACGACTTCTGACAATGACACTTGTCCCTTCAGAAATGGTGCCCATTTCACTAATAGAGCCTTTCACTCTAAAATCTGTAGTTTGCGTAATGGATACTAGCGGTTTTTGGTTTCCACTCTCATCCGTTCCACCATCTTTATTTACTTCTTTAATAATTCCATCAATAGCAGAAAGGACAGTAGAATTTTCAATTTGTTTATTCAACTGCTCGATTTCAGTTTGTGTAGCTTTGATTGTGTTTTGAGCTTGACGAATCGCATAACTCGCATCATTGATTCGTGCCTGAATCTCTACTTTATCTCCACCCTTATTTAGTTCGGCCTTATAATCGGCAATGGTATTATTCTGCGCTTGGATTTCATTGTTTTGGGCTTCAATATCTAATTTTTTTTGTGCAATCGAATTCGCTGCTTCTGTAGTGTCATAAGAAAATAATTTATCTCCTTTACTTACTTTTTGCCCTGCTTTTACATACATATCTGTAATGGATTTGTTTCCATCTTGATTAATATCAACTGTTTCTGAGGATTCTACAACACCTGAATAACGATTTTCTGTATAGGAAGATCCGATGATTGTTGAAACTTTTTGAACATAGATGTTTTGATTGTTGTTTCCTTTTGGAAATAAGAAATAGATGCCTATAACGACAATTAAAAGGCATGCTGAGATTAAAATTATAATTTTAGTCTTTTTGTTCATAGTATTCTCCTGAAATTTAGTGTTATATGTATAGTATATCAAATACTGGTATAGAAAATTCCTTAAAAATACTTAAATTATGGTATACTTTAAAGGTTGTTAAAAAGAGAGGAATATTAACAAATGAATTCACTAAAACCGATGTTACTTTCATCACTTAAAAGCTATGATAAGTCTCAGTTTTTCAAAGATGTAACGGCTGGAATTATTGTAGCTATTATCGCATTACCATTATCGATTGCATTGGCACTTGCTTCTGGCGTTGGACCGGAAGCCGGAATCTTTACTGCAATCGTAGCAGGTTTTGTCATTTCAGCACTAGGAGGAAGCAGTGTACAAATTGCAGGACCGACTGCTGCATTTGCGACGATTGTTGCTGGAATTGTAGCGCATGATGGAATGGATGGACTTATTGTTGCCACGATTCTTGCGGGTATTTTTTGATTTTGATGGGTCTATGTCATTTTGGAAGTCTAATCAAGTTTATTCCATTTACCATTACAACAGGTTTTACTTCGGGTATTGCCGTTACGATTGTGATTGGGCAATTAAAAGATTTTTTTGGATTAACCTATCCAACGGGAGTAAAGCCTATTGAGACGGTTGAAAAATTTGAGGCTGTAATCCATCATTTTTCTACAATGAATGTGGATGCCGTGATTGTAGGTGTGGTATCTTTAGTTATCTTGATTATTGCTCCATATATCTTTAAAAGAATTCCAGGCTCACTTTTAGCCGTTATTGCAGGAATTTTGATGGTTCAATTCTTGCCTTTAAAGGTAAATACAATTGGAAATCTGTATACAATCAGCAATGCATTACCATCTTTACATTTTCCAAGCTTATCATTAAATGTCATTCAAAATGCACTACCGAATGCATTAACTATAGCTGTATTAGCGGCCATTGAATCACTACTTTCTTGTGTGGTTGCCGATGGTATGATCAATGGAAAACATCGTTCGGATATGGAACTTGTTGCGCAGGGTGCTGGAAATATTGCGTCAGCTTTATTTGGAGGAATTCCTGCCACGGGTGCTATCGCAAGAACGGCTGCCAATATTAAAAATGGAGGAAGAACACCAATTGCCGGCATGGTCCACTCCATCACATTAGTCATTGTATTAGTTGTTTTAATGCCATATGCCGGAATGATTCCGATGCCTACCATTGCGGCTATTCTATTTATTGTCGCATACAATATGTGCCAATGGCGTACCTTTGTGAACTTAGTTAAAACAGCACCTAAGAGTGATATTATTGTTTTAGTCACTTCATTTGTGCTAACTGTAATCTTTGATTTGGTTGTAGCCATTGAAGTAGGAATGGTACTTGCTTGTTTATTATTCATTAAACGTATGAGTGAAGAAACAAAAGTCAATGGCTGGACATATGTAGATGAGGATACACCCGATGTTGATGAACACCTTCAAAAGCTTCCACTTCAGATTCGTGTTTATGAAATTTCAGGACCCTTGTTCTTTGGTGCTGCTAGTGTAATTGAAGAAATTGTAGTCAAAGATTTTACAACATGTCTAGTTCTTCGTATGCGCAGTGTTCCTGCATTAGATAGTACGGCACTAAACGCATTAAAAGATTTAGTTCAGGTTTGCAAGTCCAAAGGAATCACGATTGTGTTCTCACATGTGAATGATCAACCGATGAAGGTCATGGAGAAGGCAGGCTTTATCGAGCTTGTTGGAGAAGAAAACTTCCAACCAAGTATCAGTGCTGCACTAGATCGTGCTGAAGAAATTATTCATAAATAAACAAAAAGTGCTTTTGCGTTTTTTTTAATTTGTTTCAAATAATTTCATCATTTCGGATATAAACTCATTATCATTGATCTTTTGTTCAATATTCTTGTTGAGTGGACAATGTTCTCGTGTAATTGTATAGCTGCTTCCACTAAAATTAAATGCGATGTATTCAAGGTTATCAATCAATTTGAATAGAGATACAGAATTGTACACTAGAGCTTTATGTATATATAAGTTTTCGTTGTTGTACCAATCTGTACAATGATAATCTACTATAAGTCCACAGCCTTTTGAATCAATTTCAAATACATAACCATATTCCGATAGGGGTAAGGCATTTAGTAAATGGGATGTATTACTATTATTACCAATATATTGGCTTTTGTAGTATTGAAGTTGTTCAAATGAACTTTTATCCATATTAAAAGGACTTGTTGGAACGGTATTAATGGTATATTGTTTCTTGTCGTCAATTCGATAATATTCATTGGGGGTATCGGCATTGATGCGAAATACATTGTAGAATGGATTTTGGTATTCAATCATTTTATTGCCATCCTCACTAAATACAGTAGTTGTAGTCAGTCGATAGATGGGTGGTTGTTTAAATTGGTTTACACTGACATAGTCGAAAATAAAGAAGATGCCTAAAAGTAAAGCGAATAGAATTGTTGAAATCAATCCTTTCTTGAGTAGAGAAGTAAATTTTAATTCTCTAAATATTCCAACTACAAATAAGAACAATCCAATCATAGAATAGATGCTGCCCCAGCTGCTTTCAGAAGGGAAAACAGTAAATGCACAAAGGGATGTAAAAATGCCAAGCCCTATAATAAATAAAGATATTTTTTTGTGTTCATCCTTGATTTTCTTATCTGTATAATCAATGGTTTGAATTAGGTTTTGTTCAGAATACTCCATAGCCTCTTCTTTAACGATTTCTTCTCCAGCTAAAAGCTCATTTAATGTGATATCTAATTCTTTACTTAAAGGTTCAAGTAAAGATAAGTCTGGCATATAATGACCATTTTCCCATCGCGAAATGGTTTTATTTGTCACCCCTAATTTTTCAGCTAACTGCTCTTGTGTATATCCTTTTTTCTTTCGATTCATTGCGATAAAGGCTCCTATCTTTTTTGTGTCCATAATGGGCCTCCTTTCATCTAAAATATTACTATTTTCACTATACATTGAACATCCCACAAATGGCGAATTAGCTGATTCTTCTTGACTTTAATGGTTATGTCCCATACAATAAATTGGTACATTTAAATAACGTTCACTCTTCACCGGATGAGTGGTTAAAGCGTCTAGGATCAAATCGTAGGTGCAGTGATTTCACTGTAAGATTTGGTTTTAGGCGCTTCTTTTTTTTGGGAGGTAATTATGAATAAGACAAAAGAGTTATTGGTACAAATGATGTGGGAATTAGTTGGCAGTATCTTTGTTGCAATTGGAATTTATAATTTTGCCGTACAAGCTAAATTTCCTATGACAGGATTTTCAGGAATTTCAATTATTTTGTATCGTTTGTTTAATATTCCCATTGGTTTTTCAACCATTTTATTAAATATTCCGGTTGCGATATTATGCTACAAATTATTAGGAAAGAAGTTTTTTATCAGTTCCATTCGTTGTATGATTGTATCTTCATTGATTATCGACTATGTGGCACCATTATTTCCAGTCTACCAAGGAGATCGATTATTAGCTGCCCTATGTACGGGAGTTTTTGGTGGAATTGGCTATGCGATAATCTATACAAGAAATTCATCTACAGGAGGATCTGATTTTATCATCATGGCTGTAAAGGCATTGAGACCTCATTTATCTTTAGGAAATATTGCTTTTTTGTCGGATGTTGGCATTATTCTAGTGGGTGGTATTTTATTTAAAGATGTAGATGGAATGATTTATGGTATGATTGTAAATTTATTATTCGCGGTTGTAGTCGATAAAATGATTTATGGCTTGAATTCAGGTAAGGTCGCTTTTATTGTGACAAAACATGGAAAAAGAATTTGTCAGGTCATTGATGAAACAAGTCAAAGGGGAAGTACGATTTTAAATGCGCAAGGTGGATACAAACAAGATGATATGCAAGTGGTAATGTGTGCATGTAACAGTAAAGAAATGTATCAAGTAAGAAAGGCTGTACAAGAAGCGGATCCAGAATCTTTCTTTGTGGTTGTAGAGTCTCATGAAGTGCATGGAGAGGGGTTTAAAATGACAAATATTGGAGAAGCACAAAGCTAAATTCATGTCCATGGTGAAAACGCTTGCGTAATTGATGGTTCTTTGTTATGATTTGAACATCATATGACTGACGGAAGTGGAGTTACCACATGAAGTATGATGTTATAGGCCGACCGTCTGGGCAAGTTTACTTTGTCTTTTCGGTGGGTCTTTTTAATTGACTACTTGAAGATAATATAGTAAGCTTTAACTAACTGTTAGATAACACTAACTGTCATTAGAAGGAGGCAATCATGAAAGAACAATGGCAAGGATTTAAAGGCAGTAAATGGCAGGACGAAGTAGATGTTCGTGATTTTATTCAAAACAACTACAAACCTTATAATGGAGATGAAAGCTTTTTAGAAGGTCCAACAGAATCGACAAATACTTTATGGACTGAGCTTCAAGAACTACAAAAAGAAGAACGTGCCAAAGGCGGTGTATTGGATATGGAAACAGAAGTGGTTTCAAGTCTTACAGCTTATGGCCCTGGATATTTAGATAAAGATTTAGAGAAGGTTGTCGGTTTACAAACAGATAAACCATTAAAACGTGCATTTATGCCTTATGGCGGTATTCGTATGAGTGAAGAGGCATGTGAAACTTATGGATACAAACCAAGTGAAAAATTACATGAAATCTTCACAAAATATCATAAAACTCACAATGATGCTGTATTTAGTGCATACACACCAGAAATGCGTTTAGCACGTCGTAACAAAATCGTTACAGGATTACCAGATACATATGGTCGTGGACGTATCGTAGGGGATTATCGTCGTGTTGCACTTTATGGTATTGATTATTTAATTGAGCAGAAACAAAAAGATTTCGCATATTGTGGCGATGGAACAATGACAGACGATGTGATTCGTCAGCGTGAAGAATTAGCTGAACAAATCAAGGCGTTAAAAGAAATGAAAGTTATGGCAGCAAGCTATGGATATGATATTTCTCAGCCTGCTAAAAACTCATTAGAAGCAGTACAATGGCTATACTTTGGATATTTAGCTGCTATTAAAACACAAAATGGGGCGGCTATGTCAGTAGGTCGTATTTCAACATTCTTAGATATTTATTTTGAAAGAGATTTAGAGAATGGTGTCTTCACAGAAAGTGAAATTCAAGAAATTGTTGACCATGTGACTATGAAATTTAGAATGGTTAAGTTTGCTAGAATTCCTAGCTACAACCAATTATTCTCAGGAGATCCAGTTTGGGCAACACTTGATGTTGGTGGTTTAGGTATGGATGGAAGAAGTATGGTTACTAAAACTTGTTTCCGTTTCTTGCATACACTTGAAAATATGGGACCGAGTCCAGAACCAAACTTAACTGTATTGTATTCTTCAAATTTACCAGAACCATTCAAGAAATATGCTGCAAAAGTAAGTATTGATACAAGTAGTGTTCAATATGAAAATGATGATGTAATGCGTCCTGTATGGGGAGATGATTATGCGGTATGTTGTTGTGTAAGTGCTACGCAAACTGGTAAAGAAATGCAATTCTTTGGTGCTCGTGCAAACTTAGCTAAATGTTTACTATACGCTATCAATGGTGGTGTAGATGAAAAGACAAAAGTACAAGTAGGTCCAGAATATAAGCCTATCACAAGTAAGTATTTAGATTATGATGAAGTAATGCATAAATACGATATCATGATGGATTGGTTATCAGGTCTATATGTAAATATCTTGAACTTGATTCAATATATGCATGATAAGTATTATTATGAAGCAAGTCAGATGGCTTTGATTGATACAGATGTTCGTAGAACTTTCGCAACGGGTATTGCTGGATTCTCACATGTAGTAGATTCATTGAGTGCTATCAAATACGCAAAAGTGAAGACAATTCGTGATGAAGATGGATTGGTTGTTGACTATGAAATCGAAGGGGATTTCCCTCGTTATGGAAATGATGATGATCGTGCGGATGAAATTGCCGTATGGTTATTAAAGACATTTATGCGTAAGATTGAAAAACACCACACATATCGTGATAGTGAACCAACGACTTCAATTCTTACAATTACTTCAAATGTTGTATATGGTAAAGCTACAGGTGCGCTTCCAGATGGAAGAAAAGCAGGTGAACCATTATCACCAGGTGCTAACCCTGCATATGGAGCAGAACAAAATGGATTGTTGGCATCGCTAAATTCTGTCGCAAAACTTCCTTATGAATATGCGTTAGATGGAATTAGTAACACGCAAACAATCAATCCGGATGCGTTGGGTCACACTGAAGAGGAAAGAGTAAATAACTTAGTGAATGTATTAGATGGATACTTTGATCAGGGCGCTCACCACTTGAATGTGAATGTATTTGGTGTAGAAAAATTAAAAGATGCGATGGAGCATCCAGAAAAAGAGGAATACGCAAACTTTACAATTCGTGTTTCTGGCTATGCCGTTAAATTTATTGATTTAACTCGCGAACAACAATTAGATGTTATTAGTCGTACATGTCACAAGAGCCTTTAATAAGACTCTTTCTAGTTAGGAGGCTATTATGTTAGGAGCAATTCATTCGATTGAAACGTTTGGCCTTGTAGATGGACCAGGCGTAAGATATGTCATCTTTATGCAAGGATGTCATATGCGTTGTAAGTTTTGTCACAATGCCGATACTTGGAAAACTAAAGAGCCAGATCAAAGTGCAGAAGTGGTATTAAAGAAAGCTTTACGATATCGTCCTTACTGGAAAGATAATGGTGGCATTACAGTCAGTGGTGGTGAACCATTACTTCAAATTGATTTTCTGATTGAACTTTTTACATTAGCTAAAAAAGAAGGTGTCAATACAGTTTTGGATACTTGTGGACAACCATTTACTTTTGAAGAACCATTCTTTTCTAAGTTTAAGCAACTTATGAATGTTACAGATCTAGTATTATTAGATATAAAACATATTGATGAAATGGCTCATAAAGATTTAACGGGACATACGAATCAAAATATTTTAGAACTAGCTAAGTATTTGTCGGATATTCAAAAGCCAGTATGGATTCGTCATGTGTTGGTACCGACAATCAATACAGATGAAAAATATTTGGAACGACTACATCAATTTGTTGCTCAATTTAAAAATGTAGAAAGAATAGAAGTATTACCATACCATACTCTAGGGGCTTATAAATGGAAAGAACTTGGCTTAGGATATCCTTTAGAAGGAATTGATCCGCCAACTGAGAAACAACTTCAAATTGCGAATACAATACTTGAAACAGGGAAATGATCCCTGTTTTTTTTGTGTACAAAAAAAGTGCTCAATTGAGCACTTTCCAGATTGTTGACAAAAGCCTATACCTTTTTGCAAGGACATAGGCTTTTTATTGTATATAGGCAATTTTCGAAATGAAATTGTCTTTTTTTGTATATTTTGAAGGATATATTGAATTTTTTGATTGTTTTTTTCTATATTTTCCTCTCCAAAGGGACATTTTCTTCAGATTATGGCACGCAAAAATCAACCAAGCATTCTGTTGGTTTTTCTTCAAGCCTTTTAACCTTGTGAATCGTAGTCCATTGTTTTCTTTACA
>OJKO01000009.1_pt1 | contig 130611 bp, 157 predicted proteins | sample 1596541 | NCBI WGS metagenome assembly OJKO01 (sample SAMEA4350163, study PRJEB24818) | metagenome | biome: human; feature: gut; material: faeces | place: Denmark | collected 2013-09
TTTAATCAAAGGGTCGGGCGTTCGAATCGCCCACGGGTCACCACTTATATTTGCAGGTGTAGTTCAATGGTAGAACTTCAGCCTTCCAAGCTGACTACGTGAGTTCGATTCTCATCACCTGCTCCATGTAAAAATCTACTCGCAAGCGCGAGTTTTTTTTTGTATCTAAAATGCCAAGGATTAATCCTTGGCACTTTTTATAAATTCATATATATCCTCGTAAATTATTTGATTCTCTTTTTCATTTAAGATTTCATGTTTTAAAGTCGGATACAATTTACTAGATACATTCTTATATCCAACACCCATTAAAAATTGTTTCAATTGTTCAAATTTATCCTTACCCTGAATGACCGGATCTTCTTGACCTGCAATCATAAATATATGTAAGTTTTCATTAGTGACATTCCATCCTTTTTTATCAAAAGCTTTGATCATCAATTGAAATAAGTTAATAAAACCATTCGTTGTAAATAAGAATCCACACAATTCATCTGCTTCATATTGCTCTACATTCTCAACACATTTACTCAACCAACGATTACCCGATTCATATCCTGCAAAAGCCATCCTATTCAATAAGCCATTACCTTTCTTCTCCTTATAGAAAGGCTTTAATATTTTTGCCAATGCCAAACCTAGACTTGCCGCCGAATTTTCAGTAGGAGGACCACACAAAATCAGTTGATCAATATATGCATCATATTTCTTTAAGTAACAACGAGCCACTAAAGTCCCCATACTGTGACTAAATAACGTTACCTCTAATCCAGGATACATTTCACGTACATATTCCGTAACCTGGAATAAATCCTCCACAATATAATCCGCATTTTCAGTATAGAAATATCCATAATCATTTTTTGATTTCACGCTACTTCCATGACCTCTATGATCATGAATCACACAAATATAGCCACGATCATTTAAATATCGCATGAAGTCAAAATAACGCTCTTTATGCTCGGCCATACCATGCGAAAACTGTACGATTCCTTTTGGATTCTTGCACTCCATAATCGCAATCTCTAATTTTAACCCATCTTGTTTTGATGTTATTTTCTTAATTATCATATTATAGTACCTACATATCTTTCTTGTACTCATTGTATCAAATATATAATTATCGAAACTATACAAAAACAAAAAAAAGACCATTTTTTAAAATGGTCCAACTAGTTTTCACTAATTTCTACTTTTACTTTGTGATCCGCTTCCACATCAAAAGTGATTTTTGCGAAGTCATCTAAATGATTTGTGACAATATTATGAACCTGATCAAATACTTCGTCCTCTTTTTCTTCAGACTTGCAATCATATTCAATAGATGTAACTGTGTGTTTTTTAATTTTTACATCTTTTAATTCTTCTAACATTGATTTCATAATTATCTACCTCGATATAAGTCTATCACTTATTAAATCCAGTTGTCAAATTTATGCATGAAGCCAATCTACCCTATGATAATAAATAAAGAACGTGATACTTGATAAAGACCAAGTAATTGGATAAATCCAATATACACACCAAATATTATGCACTAAAGCCCCCATGATTGTAAGACCTGTAACACGCACAAAACACCAACAAACCATCATTACAATCATTGGAACCATTGACTTCCCAGCTCCTCTTAAAATAGCCGACACACAATGTGAATACGCTAATAAACAAAAGAAGAAAGCACTCGTTTGTCCACGCAAAGTACCAAAATGAATAACTTCAGGTGTTGCGTCAAAGGCTGCAACAAACTGAGGACTAAAAACAAAGATGATTACACCAATAATTTCTGCCAAAGTCATCGAACAAATCATACCAAACTTAGCACCCTTTAAAACACGATCATATTGGCGAGCCCCTAAATTCTGTCCGACAAACGTTGTAAGCGCCATTGTAAAGCTGGTAATCGGCAAGAACGCAAATCCTTCAATCTTAGAATAAGCTCCACATCCAGCCATCGCCATATCCCCAAAAGAGTTGATATTCGATTGAACTACAACATTCGCTAGACCAATAATTGAATTCTGAAATCCACTTGGCAAACCATACTTCAAAATCTCACCTAAAAGCTCTTTATGAATTTTTACTTTAGAAGGAACAATACGATGCGTTCCCTTTGTCGTCAACAATAAATAGAGACAAAGACCTGCTGAAATATATTGCGAAATAATCGTAGCTAAAGCAGCCGATCCAACTCCCATCTTAAGTACCGCAATAAAGAATAAGTCTAAGACAATATTCACTACACTTGATACAATCAAATAATATAACGAATGCTTACTATCTCCTACAGCCTGCAATATTCCTACAAAAAAGTTATACATTATCGATCCAAAAGAACCTAAAAAATATATTTTAAAATAAGTTACCGAAGCTGCCATCACACTATCTGGAGTTCCCATCCAACGAAGCAATGTAGGTGTAAAGAAAACACCAATAAGTGTCATAATAAAACTTACAATCAATCCAAACGCAACCGTTGTATGAATCGCATTTTGCATACGCTCTATTTCTCTTGCGCCAAAATAACGCGAAATGACTACACCTGCACCAATCGCAACCCCATTAAAGAAGCCAATCATCAAGAATATAATGTTTCCACTTGAACTCACCGCCGCAAGTGCCTGACTCCCCAAAAAGTTTCCAACAATTAAGGAATCCACTGTATTATATAATTGCTGAAATAAATTCCCTAATAAAATAGGTAACGCAAAGAAAACCATCTGTTTAGGAATCGATCCAGATGTCATTAACTTTTGTCCTTGTGCCAACCCTAACACCTCCTACACTACTAAAAGAAAAGGAAGCTTAAACTTCCTTGTAAAAACTTTGTAGATGACTACAAGAAGCATCAAACTGTTCTTTTTCTTCTTTTGTCATTTCAATCTCAACAACCTCTTTGACACCTGTCGCATCTAAAATAGCCGGTACACTTGTGAATACACCATCTTGTCCATATTGACCATCTAAATACGTAGAAATAGGAAGTACTACGGATTCATTAAACATCAATGCACGAACAATACGTGTTGTACTTGCGGCAATACCATAACATGTATTTCCTTTACGATTGAAGATTTCCCAACCATCTTTCTTTACCGATTCATGAATACTTTCAAACATCCCCTCATTCATGCGTGTTGGATTATCTTTAATGATTTGGTAAATGTCTTTACCACCCACACGAACTGTACTCCATGGAATCATTTCACTATCCCCATGTTCACCTAAAACATAAGCATGAATACTCTTTGGATCTACATCAATACAATCAGCAATATGACATTGTAAACGAGCTGAATCTAATAACGTTCCTGAACCAATGATTTGATTTGCTGGTAAACCAGAAACCTTATAAGCCACATAAGTCATAATATCGACTGGATTTGAAACAACTACGATAAATCCATTAAATCCATTTTCTATAGCACTCGAAACAATACTTGTAACAATCTTAGAGCTTGATTTTAAAGCCACTAAACGATCGTTTTCCTTACCCATTGGAGCACTTGCGGTAATAACCAAAACATCTGCATCTTTGCAGTCTGTATAATCTCCCAATTTAATTTCCATATTACGATTCATAAAGGCAATACTATGAATCATATCTAATGTTTCACCTTTAGCCCTTTCTGTATTCATATCAATTAATACAATTTCATCGCAAATTCCTTGATTGATCATACAAAAAGCTGTACTTGCACCTACATTTCCTGCACCAACAATTACTACTTTTCTCTTTTTAATCATAATGGCTCCTCCTACAAAAATTTAGAGATATATCCCTGTATAAATATTACCAAAATAATAACAGGAATGATATATGAAACATAGAAACCAACTTTTTTAGGAAAAGAAATTCCCTCTCCGCAATTGGCTTCCTTTAAAAAGTTTTTAAATCCCCATCCATATTTAGATGTACAAAACAATACATAGCAAAGTGATCCTAAAGGTAATAGATTATTCGATACAATAAAATCTTCTAAATCTTGAATGGTTGAACCAGCACCTAAAGGTTGAACAAAAGACAATACATTAAATCCTAATGCACATGGTAAAGATAACACAAAAACAAGCACAAAACTTACTTTGATTGTTTTTGAATGAGACCATCCTGTCCATTCCATTGTCATTGTAATGATATTTTCAAATACCGCAATAATTGTAGTTAATGCGGCAAAACTCAAAAACAAAAAGAACAAAGCACCCCAAATATTTCCAAACTGCATATTCGCAAAGATATTAGGTAATGTCTGGAAAATCAATCCAGGCCCTTGCCCAGGATCCACATTATACGCAAAACAAGCAGGAATCACGATGAAGCCTGCAACCAATGCAACAAATGTATCTAAACACACAACCGTAATGGCCTCAGATGTTAACTTCTTACTTTTATCAATGTAACTTCCAAATATCGCAATAGCACCAATACCTAAACTCAAAGTAAAGAAAGCTTGGCCCATGGCCGCAAATACGACATCCGATACATTTTGCATCTTTGAAAAATCAGGCAACAAGTAAAACTTTACGCCCTCCATAGCCCCTGGCAAAATGAGTGAACGAACAGCTAGCACAAGCATCAACACCAATAAACACAACATCATATACTTTGATACTTTTTCCACACCATTCTGCAAGCCTTTTGAACAAATGAAAAAACCAATACAAACAACTAGAAACATCATACCTACTTGAATCAAGGGATTTGACAACATTAAACCAAATTCATTATTAATTTGACCCACATTTAATCCATTAAAATCACCCATCAACATTTTGTAGCAATAATAAAACAACCATCCACAAACCGAAGTATAAAACATCATCAGTATGTAATTTCCTGCCATTGCCACATACTTCATAAAATGCCACTTTGTTCCTTTTGGCTCTAACACATCAAAAGATAGGGCTGCACTTTTTTGACTTGCACGTCCTACCGAATACTCCATAACCATAACTGGCAATCCTAATATGACTAGAAAAAATAAATAAATCAAGACAAATGCAGCACCTCCATATTGCCCTACAATATATGGAAAGCGCCAAACATTGCCAATTCCTATTGCGCATCCTGCGCTAATTAAAATAAATCCTAAACGATTTGAAAACCTATCTCTCATTTTTCCAACTCCCTATAAAAACAATCTAAACATCCTATATATTTACCATTCCAAGGTTTCATTCTTCCACAATAATGTATGATAACACTATTCTTTTTCACCCAATCAAGATCTATCCTACTTCTTGGATTTCTTAGATTATAGAAATTCATCATTCTCTCACTCAAATTATATTTACGATAATCTACTAGTTTTGTCTTATCTCCATATAATGCCGTCAATACATCTTGATCAAAAAGTACAAGATTTTTCTTATATGCATTCACATAATTTAAAATATCTTGCATATTTAATTGCTTACGCAATAATTCTAAATTCATCAACAAGACCCCAGTATTGATATATGGCACATCTTCTTTTAGCCCTAATCTTTTCGCATTTAAATGCGTCACACGCTCATTTACATGACTCGAAGCGATATAAAGATTACTTTCAAAATCCATGTTATACAATTCCCTTAAACTTTGAATCACAACAATATCCACATCCAAGTAAAGAATTCGATCCAATGTCTTAGGCAACAAATCTGAAGCGAATAATCGATAATAAATTTCTAGAGGATATCGAGATGAAATAGGAAACCCCTTAAATTCTTCTTCCTTTACTTCTATAAAATGAAAAGTACATTCCAAAAAAGAACGTCTTAAATCATCCATGTGTTTTTGATTTAAGTCATGATGCAAAATATAGAAATCAATATTTTTGTCAAACCGAATGATGGAACGTATACATGTCTTTGTCAAATCTATGAATTTTGCGTTAATTGAAAATAGAATGTTCATAAAATGATTTTATCACAAAATAAATTGAAAATCTTTTCATATTTTGTGATACAATACTTACATTAAGGAGATGATGATATGAAACTTATTATACCTGAAAACTACGATCCAGTATTAACTGTTAGAGAGACACAAGAAGCTATTAAATATATCCGTGATACATTTCAATATGAATTTGGTAAAGAATTAAATTTATCAAGAATTTCAGCACCCTTATATGTTACACAAAGTTCTGGTTTAAATGACAACTTAAATGGTACAGAAAAACCCGTATCTTTTACCATGAAAGAACTTCCTGGTGAACAAATGGAAGTTGTGCACTCTTTAGCAAAATGGAAACGTATGGCTTTAAAGAAATATGGCTTTAAATTGCATGAAGGCTTATATACAAATATGAATGCCATTCGTAAAGATGAAGAATTAGATAACTTTCATTCTGCTTATGTCGATCAATGGGACTGGGAAAAAATTATTTCTAAAAATGAACGCACAAAAGAAACATTAGTAGAACATGTACGTACTATCTTTAAAGTCATCAAGCATATGGAACATGAAGTTTGGTACAAATACCCTCAGGCAGTTAATCATTTACCTGATGATATTTTCTTTATCACAACTCAGGAACTATTAGATATGTATCCAAATATGAACGCAAAAGAAAGAGAAAACGCCATCACAAAAGAACATGGCTGCGTATTTGTGATGCAAATTGGTGATAAATTATCAAACAATGAAAAACACGATGGTCGTGCTCCAGACTATGATGACTGGACACTAAATGGAGATATCCTATTCTGGTATGAACCACTACAAAGTGCTCTAGAAATATCTTCTATGGGAATTCGTGTGGATGAAGATACATTATTAGAACAATTGAAAAAAGAAAACTGTTTGGAAAGATGTGAATTACCTTTCCATAAAGCCATTCTAAATAAAGAATTACCATACACTTTAGGTGGAGGAATCGGTCAATCCAGACTATGTATGCTTCTACTAAAAAAAGCACATATCGGAGAAGTCCAGGCAAGCTTATGGCCTGAAGACATGGTCGATACATGCTTAAAAAATAATATTCAAATTTTGTAGGACAATTGTCCTACTTTTTTATTATCGTAGCATTGGAATTGGATATATAATTCTCATACTTTAAATCTGACAATTCACATCCATAAACTGAAATGTTTCCATCACAAACAGTGATAGATCCATCTGTATTTTCTTGGTATCCATCATATATATAGGCACCCGCAAACAATAGGCCATCCATTATGTTATGTTTAATATCAATATCATCACATATTACACTAACAGTACATTGATCTTTATTTGTGCTGCTTTTTAAATATGTGTAATACGCTCTACCTAAATCAAAATATTTTTCCATTTTTACTCCTAAAGAAAAGGAATAGGTATCTACCTACTCCTTATATTCTTATTCTTCAGATTGGATATCCATTGAATTATTGTCTGCAGTTTCTGCATCTTGTAGAATTGATTCTTCTACTGAAGCTTCTACACTATCCATCGTATCTCTATCATCAGAGCCAGATACTAGTTTGTCGAACTCTTCATCATGAACTTCTTTCATACGTGCAATACGTTTGTCACGAAGTTCTTTTGCCTTTTCTGCAACAATTAGATTTTGTGGACGATCTCCCTGGCATCCTGTACCTGCAGGAATCAGCTTACCAATAATAACATTTTCTTTCAAACCGATTAAGTGGTCAACTTTACCTTTAATAGTCGCATCTGTAAGAACCTTTGTAGTTTCCTGGAATGAAGCGGCTGATAAGAAAGAATCTGTTTCAACAGAAGACTTAGAAATACCTAATAATACAGGTTTGAATGTAGCAGGAGTTTTACCGCTTAACAATGCGTTACGATTGATTTTTGTGATGTTATTCAATGATAATTGAACACCAACATTTAAATCAGTATCTCCACTATCTACAACGATTACTTTCTTCATCATCTGTTTGATCATTACTTCCAAGTGCTTATCACTAATTTCGATACCTTGGCTTTGGTATACTTTCTTAACTTCCTTCAAGATATAGTCTTGAACTTCACGTACACCAGCAACACGTAATAATTCTTTTGGATCTAATGGACCTTCAGTCAACGCAACACCGGCTTCAATCTTTGCACCGACCTGAACCCATGGACGCATAGACTGGTTCGCGTTAATTTTATGAGAAACACTTTCGTGTTCGTTTGTGATAATAACTTCTTGGCGCATTGTTCCTTCAATACGCTCGATTGAAGTAATTTCACCTGAAATCTGAGCAATTACCGCAACACCTTTTGGACAACGAGCTTCGAACAATTCTTCAACACGAGGCAAACCTTGAGTGATATCTTCTGCACCGGCACCGGCAACACCACCTGTATGGAATGTACGCATTGTTAACTGTGTACCTGGTTCACCAATTGATTGAGCCGCCATGATACCAATAGCTTCACCAACTTCAACGTCTTTACCTGTAGCCATGTTACGTCCATAGCATTTACGACAAATACCTAAACGAGACTTACAAGTAAATACAGAACGGATATACATACCTGTAACACCAGCATCTACAATTTTCTTAGCAAGTTCATCAGTGATAAATTCATCACTCGCAATAATTAATTCACCTGTCTTTGGATCTGTTACATCTTGTTTAGAATAACGACCAACTAAACGATCTTGTAATGGTTCGATAACAGAGTTTGTTTTGCGATCCATTAATGTTTCGATCCAGTAACCCTTATCTGTACCACAATCGTCTTCTTTGATAATTACATCTTGGGCAACATCAACCAAACGACGAGTTAAGTAACCAGATTCGGCTGTCTTTAAGGCAGTATCTGTAAGACCTTTACGCACACCGTGAGTCGAGATAAAGAACTCACTTACGTTCAATCCTTCACGGAAACAAGAATAGATAGGAACTTCTATGATGGTTGGTACATATTCACCAGCACCAGCTTTAGCGTGACCAGGTTTTGCCATTAAACCACGCATACCAGCTAACTGAGTAAAGTTTGACGCGTTACCACGAGCACCAGAAGTCGCCATCATGTTGATTGGGTTTTTACGAGGCAAGTTTTTCATCAATGATGTTACGATCTTGTCTTTTTGATCATCCCACATCTTAGATAAGTGACGTTCCCATTCTTCCATTGTCAACATACCTTTACGTTGTAAGTGTTTCAACTGATCGGCTTTAACACGACCCTCATCGATATATTCATCTTTGTGAGGAGCCACTTCGATATCTGACAAGGCAACTGTAATACCAGCTACTGTTGAATATTCAAATCCTAAAGATTTGATTTGGTCAAGAATTTCAGCAGTTTGATCTGCATCATAACGTTTGAAGACTTCGGCAATAACTTTACCTAAATCTTTTTTCTTAACCGCATCAACTAAAGGCATAGCTTCGATGTATTCTTTAATGTTTTGTCCTGGAGCAATAAAGTATTTATCAGGAGTACTAATAAAGTTTTCTTTTGATACCTCATTAATATATGGGAAATCTTCAGGGAACATTGAGTTGAACACAATCTTACCAACTGTTGTAATTAAATAATCATTTTTATGTTTTTCATCAAACGATGTTTTATGCATATTGCATACAGGCAATGCGATACGAGTGTGAAGGTGAACTTGTTTCGACTGGTATGCCATCATAACTTCATCTTCATCTGTGTATACATGACCTTCACTTTCACCAAAACGGTGCCAGTGAGCTGCTTCTAATGGGCAGCCAACTTCTTCGTAGTGTTTAGCTTCTGCAAAGAATTCTTCTTTTGTTTCTTCCATTGTTAAATAGAAGTTACCCATAACCATATCCTGTCCTGGCGTAACGATAGGTTTACCATCTTTAGGACCTAAGATATTGTGAGAACCAAGCATCATAACTAATGCTTCAGCACGAGCTTCTTCTCCTAATGGAACGTGGATGGCCATCTGGTCACCATCGAAGTCAGCGTTGAACGCAGTACATACTAATGGGTGAAGACGCATTGCACGTCCTTCTACTAATTTAGGCAAGAAGGCCTGAATACCCAAACGGTGTAATGTAGGTGCACGGTTCATTAATACAGGATATCCGTCGATTACTGTTTCAACAACGTCCCAGATACGAGGATCACGACGTTCGATTAATTTTTCTGCATTTTTAGGATTTTGTGCTAATCCTTGGTTTACGATTTCATTAATGATAAATGGTTTAAACAAGTTAACTGCCATTTCACGTGGAATACCACATTGGTACATTTTCAAATCTGGTCCAACGGCAATTACAGAACGACCAGAGAAGTCAACACGCTTACCTAATAAGTTCTGACGGAAACGACCTTGTTTACCTTTTAATGAATGAGATAATGATTTTAATGCACGTCCACCAGCACCTGTAATTGGTTTTGAACGACGACCATTGTCAATTAAAGCATCTACAGATTCCTGTAACATACGCTTTTCGTTTTGAACGATAATATTTGGAGTACCCAAATCTAACAATTTACGTAAACGATTGTTACGAGTGATAACACGACGATATAAGTCGTTCAAATCACTTGTCGCAAAACGACCACCATCCAATTGAAGCATTGGACGTAAATCAGGTGGTATTACCGGAATGTTAGTCAGAATCATCCATTCTGGTAAGTTTTCACTATTACGGAATGCATTGATTGTATCCAAACGTTTGATTAATTTCTTACGTTTTTCACCTTGTGCTTTTTCAAGCGCATCCTGTACTTCTTGATATTCAGATTCTAAATCAACATCTTGTAATAAACGTAGTACAGCTTCAGCACCTGTTTGAGCTGTAAATCCTGTTGAACCATAAATAGCTTGGTTTTCACGGAATTCACGTTCAGAAAGAATTTGTTTATAAGCTAAACCAGATTCTTTTGGATCCGTAACAATATAGCTTACGAAATATACAACTTCTTCCAATTGTTTTGGTGTTACATCCAACAACAATGCCATACGGCTAGGAATACCACGTAAGTACCAAATATGAGCTACTGGTGCAGCTAAGTGGATGTGACCCATACGCTCACGTCTTACGCTTGCTTTTGTGATTTCTACACCACAACGGTCACATACGACACCTTTAAAACGTACTTTTTTATATTTACCACAAGCACATTCCCAGTCCTTAGTTGGACCGAAAATGCGTTCGCAGAATAAACCATCACGTTCTGCTTTTTGTGAACGATAGTTAATTGTCTCAGGCTTTGTTACTTCACCATGACTCCATTTTAAAATCGTTTCTGGACTCGCTAAGCGAACCTGAATCGAGGCAAAATTGTTAATACTCATATTTTATACTACGCCTCCTCTTCTTCGTTATTTTCTTCTTCAATATCGTCTACTAGCTCTTCCTTTTGTGTTTGTTCTGGTAAAGGTTGAGCTGGATGAACGTCCTGGTCATCATCATCTAATGTGATGTCAACCTCGTTATTGTTTTCATCTAACAAACGAATATCGATTGCTAAACCTTGTAATTCGTGCATCAATACACGGAATGATTCTGGAACACCTGGTTCTGGAATATCTTTACCTTTAATGATGGCTTCATAAGTCTTGATACGACCTTGAATATCATCCGATTTGATTGTCAAGATTTCTTGTAATGTGTGGGCAGCACCATATGCTTCCAATGCCCAAACTTCCATTTCTCCAAATCTCTGACCACCATTTTGAGCTTTACCACCCAATGGCTGCTGAGTAACTAAAGAATATGGACCAGTAGCACGAGCGTGTAGTTTATCGTCAACCATGTGGGCCAACTTGATCATGTACATTACACCGACACTAATACGTTCATCGAACGGTTGTCCAGTTTGTCCATCATATAATACCTGTTTTCCATCGACAGTCATGCTTGCTTCGCGCATTACATCTTGTAAGTCTTCATTTGATAAACCATCAAATACAGAAGTAGAGAATTTAACACCTAATTTACGAGCAGCGTAACCTAAGTGGATTTCTAAAATCTGTCCGATGTTCATACGTGAAGGTACACCGAATGGGTTCAACAAGATATCAACTGGATGTCCATCAGCCATAAATGGCATATCTTCGATAGGTAAAATCTTAGAGATGACACCTTTGTTACCGTGACGACCAGACATCTTATCACCTTCAGAAATCTTACGTTTCTGAACGATATATACTTTAACACGCATATTTACTCCAGGAGGAAGATCCGATCCATCTCCACGTTTAAATACACGAATAGAATGAACAATACCAGCACCACCATGAGGTACTTTCAATGAATTGTCACGAACTTCACGTGATTTTTCGCCAAAGATTGCTAATAATAGTTTTTCTTCAGGACTAACTTCACTTTGTCCTTTTGGAGTAACCTTACCAACTAAGATATCTCCTTCTTTAACTTCGGCACCAACCATGATGATACCATTTGAATCTAACTTACGAACTGCTGCTTCACCAACGTTAGGAATATCACGAGTGATTTCTTCTGGACCTAACTTAGTTTCACGACAGTCAATATCATATTCTTCTACGTGGATTGAAGTATATACATCATCACTAACCATACGTTCTGACATGATGATGGCATCCTCGTAGTTATATCCATGCCATGTTGTATATGCAATAACAACGTTTTGACCTAAAGCCAATTCTCCATTTTGCATACTTGGACCATCAGCTAAGATATCGCCTTTTTCAACCTTTTCACCAACTTCTACAATTGGACGTTGGTTGATACAAGTGCTTGCGTTTGAACGAGCAAACTTACGTAACTGATAAGTGTGGTTTTCACCTTCATTATCTTTAACTACAATACGCAAACCATCTACATATTCAACTACACCATCTTGTTTTGCGACGATACCAACACCTGAGTCCTTAGCAATTTTATATTCAATACCAGTACCTACATAAGGTGAATGAGGAACTAATAATGGAACGGCCTGACGCTGCATGTTGGCACCCATTAAGGCACGAGACGCATCATCGTTTTCCAAGAATGGGACACAGGCAGTCGCTACAGATACGATCTGTTTTGGACTGACGTCGGCAAGTTCTACTTCGTTACGATCAGCGATGATAGTTTCACCAGCCTTACGAGCTACGACACGTTCATTTACTAAATGACCATCACGAACCTCATTGGCCTGTGCGATTACATAATCTGCTTCTTCATCAGCACTTAAGTAAACTGTATCTTCACTAACAGTACCATCCGCATTTACCTTACGGTAAGGCGTTTGAATAAATCCATATTCATTGATACGAGCATATGTAGTTAAGTTATTGATCAAACCGATGTTTGGCCCTTCAGGCGTTTCGATTGGACAGATACGACCATAGTGAGAGTTGTGAACGTCACGTACTTCGAAACTTGCACGATCACGACTGATACCACCTGGACCTAAGGCTGAAATACGACGTTTATTTGTCAATTCAGCTAGAGGGTTTTGTTGATCCATGAACTGTGATAACTGTGAACTAGAGAAGAATTCTTTAATTGCAGCTGTCAAAGGACGAATGTTTGTCAATTTTCTAGGAGTTAAGCTATCCATTTCTTGAATTGACATACGTTCTTTAACGACACGTTCCATACGAGATAAACCAATACGGAACTGGTTCTGAATCAATTCACCAACAGAACGAATACGACGGTTACCTAACATATCGATATCATCTGTTGTTCCTACACCTTCCATAACATTTAAGCTATATGAGAAGAATGCATACATATCTGAAACTGTAATTGTGTGTTTATTTGCGAATGGGTCATTTCCAGCAACACGGACTTCATCCCCATTATCGTCAATAATATATAATTCTTGGACACATGCACCAATCAACCATGCTGTGATATCTTCACTTAAAGCACGTTGTTTAACTTGTGTTTCAACATCACTATCGATGGCATCTGGAGTTACACCAACCATATAACGGTTCGCAACTAATTCCATATCTGCATCAACAATATCTTCACCTTGAGCATTTGTTAAACGTCCAAGAGCATATAAACGTTGACCATAGTTAAAAACAGAATCCATATTTTCGGCTGTTAATTTAACTGGTTGTGCAAACAATCCTGCAAAAATATCAACATTTTCAACAACCTTTTGGATTGCTAAAACATCTTTTTCAGTTAATACTGTACCAGCATCTAAATAAGCATCTTCTGTTTCAACATCACTAGCTAATACACGACCAATTAATCCTGTAGTCCAGCTTGTTGGAATTGAAACGATATCTTCTTCATGGAATTCTGAGCGGAATGGATAAGCGACACAATAAGTACCCTTAGCCAATTCTTCACGTAATGCATTTCTTTCATCACGGTGAACCATAGTACCTTTTTCCATGAATACGTTGCCATTTACATCAACAATATCATGAGCAAGGCTCATACCATACATACGATCGATCGCATTTAATTTCTTACGTAATTTATAACGACCAGCTTTTGTCAAGTCATAACGACGGTGATCAAAGAATTTAGCTTGCATCAAAGTGATTGATCCATCTAATGTAGGGATTTCATCACTTCTTTGATTTTCATAGAAAGAAAGTAAAGCTTCCTGAGTTGTTTTTACTTTATCGTTCAATAAAGTGTTTTCAATTTCTTCATATTTACCGAAGAAAGCAGTATACAACAACAAATACATATTCATGTATTCGCGATCTTCTGCATCTGTAGCTACATCAGACCAGTTACGTCCCATTGCACGAAGGAATGTTTCCATCATTGATGTATCGTGAGTATCTTCGTTCACTCCGATATTCAAAGACATACCAATCGCCTTGAATAAAATACTGAATAATACTTTACGGCGACGGTCAATAGAAACATTAATTAAACGTCCGTTTGTAGTTTTCTTTTGTTCAGTCATGAACTCTAACCAAGTACCACGACTTGGAATTAATTCACAACTATAGTTTTGTTTACCAGTTTTTTCATCATAACTGTCCGCAAAATATGCTCCTGGAGAACGTACGATCTGACTAACGATTACACGTTCTGCACCATTGATGATGAATGTACCAGTTTCTGTCATTAAAGGGAAATCCCCTAAATATACTTCTTCACTCTTAGTTACAACTTCCCCAGTTTCTGAGTCTGTAACTTCCAATTCCATATCTGCATATAGAGGTGCTGCAAAGTTGCATTCTCTATACATAGATTCTTCTGCGTTATATTTTGGTTCTTCAAAATGATAACGAAGGAAATTTAAGCGAATGTTTTTTCCATAGTTTTCAATTGGATAGATTTCTTCAAATACTTCTTGGATACCTTGTTGCGTAAACCATTTAAATGAATCTGTCTGGATTTCGACAAGATTAGGTAACTCTAATTTACCACTAACCTTTGAGTAATCTCGGCGGGAAGATTTTTTTCCACACGAGACAATACGATATGCTTTGTTGTTGTCCATGCATGCCATCCTTTCGTTCGAATTTGTACTATACTAGGTGGTTTTCATCTGAAAACACACACTATTATGCAATTTATTATACTACTAGTAAAACCACCAAATGTCAATAAAAACTTGACAAAATTTAAAAAATGAGTTATAAATATTGCCTATCCTTTTTAAGCACCTGCACAAAGTAGGTGCTTTTTCATTTGTCCATTTTGACATCCCCTTTAATTGTGCATACAATATAAACGTTTAAAGGAGTTCCGAATGAAAAAATTTTTAACCCTAATTATAACTTGTTTTTTATCGCTTAGCCTTGCAGGATGTTCAAACTCAAAAAACAATGATGACATCCTTACATTCTTTGATGCATTAGGTAATACATTAAATCTAAAAAGTGTCCAAATCAATGGAACATTGGATATGAAAGATTCAAAAATGAATATTGATGCACAAATTCTTCAAAAAGAAGATCTACAAGTTGCTACTTCAATAGGTTTAGTTGCAGGCGATCATGTGAAAAATAATTTTTTAAACTTTTACATTAAAGATGGAAAAACATATTTAAATTCTATGGGTACAAAAACCCAAAGTACAGTCGATAAGATCGGACTTAAAAAGAATTCAAAATTAAATACATACAACCCATTTCTAGATTTAACTGACGATCAATTATGCGAATTATTTGATTCCTCTAAAAAAGAAAATGATACATATACTTTTAAAGTCAACACATCTAAATTAGCCACCCTTCTAGATAATATGGGGTCTATAAAACTAGATGATGCAACGCTTGAAGCAACTATCAAAAGCAAAAAAATCTCACACCTGATTTTAAGCTTTACAGGTAAACAAACCGTAGATAAAGCAAGTGCAGATATTGATATTTCAATCGAACTTAGCATCAAAAAATTAAATAAAATCAATTTCCCAAATGATTTAGATTCATATACAAAAGAAACTGCAGAAGATTAATTCCTCTGCAGTCTTTTATTTATTCGCTTTTTTTTCAATCTCTTTTTGTTTTTGCATAACCTCATTAATTTTTTCTTGAATTAAATGAGCATATGCATCAGCGCCCTCTTCAATCGGATGAATTCCATCTGCTTCTAATAAATCTGTATGCTTAGAAATATAAGAGTTCCAATCTATAATTGTGACATTTGAATGTTTTTTAGCCAATTCATTCAGATATTTATTGTTGCTAGCTTCCCATTCAACTCCAGGCGCATACACATTGACCCAGAATATAGACTTATCTTTACCAATTATTTCTAACAGTTGTTCAACTGTATTCTCATCCAAAACACCATTTGTTCCAAGCGAAATCACAACTGTATTATGAATATTTCCTTGAGACTGATACCAACTTAAAATGTCTAGAGCATGATATATTTGTCTTGAAACAGCTGCATCTATTGTTGCATCCGGATAAATATCTTGAATATTTGTATATGCCGACAACATGACAGAATCCCCTAAACAAAACAATCCTTTATCCGATACTTTCTGTGAGTTTCCACTCGAAGCATAGTCGTCAACTTTGCCTTTTTCAACACTACCATCCGATTTTGCGTTTCTCTTATTTGCCTCTATTGCCTTTTCATTTTCTGCTATACGCTTCTGCAATTCTGTAGAATCTATCTCTTTTGAAGTTGCTAAGGCGACAACGCCTGTGGTTTGAAATACAAACCCCACAATTCCACAAGCCAACACGGCTTTTTGAAATTTAGGCTTAATTTGTTTATATTTAAATACCTTCAAGAAATAGTTTGACCATACAACCAACAAAATCAATATCACAAGCTCAAACAAATACATCACAAAATTTGTATTCCAATCTTTATATTGAAATAAATAAATAACTGGATATTGCCATAAATAAATTTCATAACTATGTTGACCAATCCACTTTAACACTGGAACATCCAATGAAATTGAACTATCTGCCGTTTTTTCGACTATATACAAAGATAAAACTGTCATTAATGCGAGTACAAACAAATAGACAACTGGCATTCGCCCATCAAAAATAAAGCATGAAATCACAAACACTCCAAGCAACCCAATTGAGGTATAAAAATTCTTTTTAGTTGCTTCCCCTTTTGTATACATCCAACCTAGAAGCATGCCCGCAAACAATGAATAAATTCGCGTATCTGTTCCATAATACAATCTTGTGACATTCACTCTACATAAATATAGAATTGGCATCACAAGCGCAAAGCCAACTGTTACACCAAGCGTAGTTTTAATTGTGAATGATTCTCCTTTTTTATCTTTCAATTTATACATTCCAAACAATAATAATGGAAAAATCACATAGAACTGCATCTCTATAGATAAAAACCATAAATGCGAGAATGGCGAAGTATTCGCAATGCGCGTAAAATAATCAATACTTTGCGAAATTTGCCACCAGTTATTGAAACCAGCCAAAATACTAAACACCTGCATTTTCATGTTGTACAATGCGTCCTTAGCCAAAATAAAATAGATTCCCAATGTAGTAAATACCATCACAAGTAATGGTGGGTATATTCTTTTGATTCTGGCAAGATAGTAATCACGCAATGAAAACTCTTTTTGATTCATCTTCTTCTTTGCTGATACCACCAACAAGAATCCAGTTAATACAAAGAATAACACAACTCCTAAGTATCCACCCCTAAAAACACTTGGAAACATATGGAATAGTGTAATCGCAATAATCGCAACCCCACGCAATCCGTCCATTCCCCTTAAACGTCCGTCTTCTTTTTTCATATCTACATATCCCCTTAGATGCTTACTTTAAGCACCATCTATTTTAGCACAATCAAATCTTAATAATTATTAATAAATATATAATTTTTTAATATCCCTTTTTCAAAAAATACAATATAATATATTAAGATTCTGAAAGGAAAATAACATGCAAAGTATTAAGACAATTTATAAAATCGGACCAGGTCCAAGCAGTTCACACACATTTGGTCCAATGATGGCTTCTAAATATATCAATGAACAGTATCCAGAAGCTACAAACTTCAAAATCACATTATTTGGTTCCTTAGCGCTTACGGGAAAAGGGCACCTTACAGACAAAATCATATTAAAAACGTTAGGCACTAGTAAATGCGAAATCATTTTTGATATGAAAACCCCTGTTGAACACCCAAACACAATGATCATTGAAGTTTTTGACAAGGATACAAAAATTGCAGAACATACATTCGTATCTATTGGTGGTGGAAAAATCGAAATCGATGGAAAAAAAGGAAATGTAGACCCAGAAATTTATCCACACACAAAGATGGATGATATTCAAGTTTATTGTAATGAACGTCATTTACGTTTAGACCAATATATCGATGAAGTGGAAGATTCTGATTTTGACTCCTACATGAATCAAATCTTTAAACAAATGTTGAAAACAGTAAATACCGGATTAAAGAAGACTGGTGTTTTACCTGGAAGCTTGAAAATTGACCGTGTAGCGCATGCCTTACATCAGTCGGCACAAAGCTGTAATGATATCCAAGACAAAAACAGTTTATTATTAAGTAGTTATGCCTATGCAGCCAATGAACAAAACGCAAGCGGAGGCATTGTCGTAACAGCTCCAACCATGGGTAGCTGTGGCGTTCTACCTAGTCTTGTATATCATTTCTATCACGATCAAAATTATCCTAAAAAGACAATTATCCAAGGACTTAAAGTCGCTGGATTGATTGGAAATCTAATTCAGACAAACGCAACCATCTCAGGTGCCAAAGCTGGATGCCAAGCAGAAGTTGGTGCAGCCTGCTCTATGGGCGCTGCTTTTGTCGCTTATTGTCAACTTCAAAATAACGAACAAATCGAATGTGCTGCTGAAATTGGATTAGAACACCATCTAGGACTTACATGCGATCCAGTTGGCGGATACGTAATGATTCCTTGTATTGAAAGAAATGCAGTAGCTGCCCAAAGAAGTGTAGATGCCGCAAGACTTGCCAAATATTTACGTAACGTAAAAAAGAATCGTGTTAGTTTTGATATGGTTGTTCAAACCATGAATCTAACAGGAAAGAAACTTCCAATTGAACTAAAAGAAAGTGCACTTGGCGGATTAGCCGTAGTCGTACCAGAAAAAGCTTAAAGGCCTAATTCATGTGAATTAGACCTTTTTTTCTATTTATCACGAACGAAGCACTCTAATACTTTATAGCCTTTACGCTCTAAATCTGCTTGTAAATCATCTGGTTGGGTAGTATCACAACGAATGACTAGATTGGCAATTCCATCTTCAAAAGAATACACACCAATATGATTGATATTCACTTTATTCTCAACAAAGATTTCCGACAACTTACCAATGGCACCAATCTCATCTTTTACGGAAACCGTAATTCTTGAACCCACTTCATCCCATCCAAGAACATTCAAGAAACATTTAAACACATCATTCTGCGTTACAATACCTGTAACTTCGCCAGAAGCATTTGTGACCGGCAAACATCCAATGTTGTTTTTCAACATTTTCTGTGTTGCATATTCCATCAATTCATTTTCATCGACAGAAATGACTTTTTTTACCATCACTGTGCTTACAGTCGTTTTTGACAATAAATAATTTAATTCATATATGCTTAAGCTTGTCGCATTCGTTGTACCCGAATTAGAAATCATACCTTCTGTAATCAATCCAACAAGTTTTCCTTTTTCAACAACAGGAACACGGTGAATTCCCTTTTCCTTCATTAAATCAATGATTTGTGAAATCGTTGCATCTGGTTCAGCACATATAACATTTTTTGTCATATAATCCTTAACTTTAAACATACTTTATTATCCTCCTAGATATGCCTTTTGAACATCCGAACTCTTTGCCAATTCCTCACCAGTACCTGACATTACAACTTTACCTGTTTCTAAAACATAGGCACGATGCGCAATTGATAATGCCATCTTAGCATTTTGTTCAACTAATAAAACCGTAGTACCTGCTTTATTGATTTCTTCGATGATGTTAAATATCTCCTTAACTAAAATAGGAGCTAACCCCATACTCGGTTCATCTAAAAGCAACAATTTAGGTTTTGCCATTAGTGCTCGCCCCATAGCTAACATCTGCTGCTCACCACCAGATAAAGTAGAAGCATCCTGATTCATACGTTCTTTTAAGATAGGAAACTGCTCACAAACCTTTTCATAATCGCGTTTGATTCCATCCTTATCTTTTCGTAAAAAAGCTCCCATCATCAAGTTTTCATATACGCTCATTCCTGTAAAAATACGACGGCCTTCTGGCACCTGTGTTAAACCCATTTCAACAATATGTTTAGGATTTGCCTTCATAATTGACTCATTTAAAAACATGACATCGCCACTCGTCTTTTTTACAATGCCACTAATGGACTGCATCATTGTTGTTTTTCCAGCTCCATTAGCACCAATCAACGCAACAATCTCGCCTTCATTTACTTCTAAACTGATACCTTTTAAAGCTTCAATTACACCATAATGTACGTGAAGATCTTTTATTTCTAACATTGCCATACTAGATCTCCTCTCCTAAATATGCCTTAACTACAAACTCATTTTGTTTAATTTCTTCAGGCGTACCATTCGCTATCATTTTACCATAGTTCAAAACATAAATACGCTCACAAATCTTCATAACTAAAGACATATCATGTTCAATCAGGATTACAGTTAATTTATATTTTTCTCGAATATGATCAATCAATTCAGTTAACTCTTTTGTTTCTTGCGGATTCATACCTGCCGCTGGCTCATCTAAATAAAGAATTTTTGGTTGAATTGCCAAGGCACGTGCAATCTCTAACCTTCTTTGTTTACCATATGGAAGATTTGTCGCCAATTCATTTCTTAAAGAATACAATCCCACTTCTTTTAATAATTCTTCCGCCTTTTCTTCGACCCACTTCTCTTCTTTATAATACGTAGGCAAGCGCAAAATTGCAGCTAATGTTCCATAACGAATATTTTTATGCATCGCAACTTTAACATTTTCTAAGACTGTCATTGATTTAAATAAACGAATATTTTGAAAAGTTCGTGCAACTCCTAGATTTGTGATTTTATAAGGCTTCAATCCACCAATCTGAATACTTTTATCCTGATCCATTAACTCAATCAAACCACTACTTGGTTCATATACACCTGTCAACAAGTTGAATAATGTAGTTTTACCAGCACCATTCGGTCCAATCAAACCAATAAGTTCCCCTTCATTGATTGTCATTGATACATTAGAAACTGCACAAAGACCGCCAAAATTCTTTGTCAGATTTTTAACATTTAAAATAGTTTTCATGCAGATTTCTCCTTTCGCTTATCAAATAACTTTTTAAAAGATAATTCCTTAGCTCCTAAGATACCTGTCGGTTTAAAAATCATAATTCCAACTAGTGCCAAACCATAAATAATCATTCGTATTTCTGAGAAGTTTGCCAAAACGACATTGATAATACCAATCGCAACAGCTGCTAAAACACTTGATGTCATAGAGCCCATACCGCCAAATACGACCATAACTAAGATGTCAATTGACTTATTAAAAGTAAATTGATCCGGTTTGATAACATAGAAATTACATGCGAACAATGCACCAGCTAATGAAGCTAATAATGCCCCAATCACAAATGCAATTACTTTATACTTTGTCGTATTGATACCCATTGCCTCACTAGCAATTTCATCTTCACGAATCGATAAACAGGCTCTTCCTGGAGCAGAATGTGTAAAGTTACAAACAACTAGAATCGCAATAACGGCACATACAAACAACAATGGAAATGTAGTTAATTTAGGAATTCCATTTAATCCTGCCGCTCCATTTGTGATTTCCATATTTTGCACTAGGATACGTACAATTTCCGCAAAACCCAAAGTCGCAATCGCCAAATAATCCCCTTTCAAACGCAATGTTGGAATAGAGACAATCAAAGCTACAATGGTTGAAAGTGCAAAGCCAATCAATACTCCAATAGCTAAGCCCGTCATATTTGGCATCATTTTTACCATAATACCAGCACAATAAGCTCCAATACACATAAATCCAGCATGTCCTAATGAAAACTGGCCACATACGCCAATAACTAAATTTAATGAAACAGCTAAAATAATATTAATAAAGATATTATATAGAGTGATGGAATAATAAGATCCAATAATTCCAACCTTCATTAAAATGGTTAGAACTATAAAAGATACAACAGAAAGTAAAAGCCAAGCAAGATTTGCCTTATTCAATAATTCTTTACGCATGACTTACACCTTCTCTCTAACGTTTTTACCTAATAAACCAGCTGGTTTTAAGATCAAAATCAAAATCAATATAATGTAGACAATCGCATCTTTATACAAAGAACTACCATAAGCGGTAACCATAGTTTCAGCAATCCCAATAAATAATCCACCAATCATAGCACCTGGAATACTTCCAATACCACCAAATACTGCAGCAATAAATGCTTTTAATCCTGGTGTCATCCCCATCAAAGGATTGATTGAATTATAATAAATTCCAACTAAAACGCCGGCAACACCTGCTAAAGCTGACCCTAAAAGGAATGTAAATGAAATTGTTTTATCCACATCGATACCCATTAAACGTGCAGCATCTTCATCAACACTTACAGCACGCATAGCACGTCCCATTTTTGTCTTTTGAACAATGAACTGCAAAACAACCATTAAAATAACAGTAATGACAAAAATATAGACTTGTTGCATCGTAATTGTGACAGGTCCTAAATGAAATGATGCACTCGTTAATAATTTAGGATACGTTCTTACTTCACTACCCATGATATATTGTGTTGCATACTCCAAGACATAACTTACACCAATTGCTGTAATCAATGCGGTAATTCGAGTCGCATGACGAAGTGGCTTATATGCGATGCGCTCAATCAATACACCTACAACACCACAGAAAATCATTGAAATTAATAGTGCAGGAATAAACCCTAAACCACAATATGTTGTTATTAGAAATGCACAATAAGCTCCTAACATATAGATATCTCCATGTGCAAAGTTGATCAATTTAATAATTCCATAAACCATGGTATATCCTAAGGCAATCAATGCGTAAATACTTCCTAAGGATAGACCATTGACTAGTTGTTGTAAAAAAGCTGTCATATTAACCTCCTTATTAAAAAAGAGGGGGAATTGTTCCCCCTTTGAACAAAGACTTATTTATTTGGATCTACTGAAACGGCTTCCGTCTGAACACCATCTACTAAGTTAACAACTAATACAGACTTTTTAGGTGAATGTGTCTTATCAAATGTGAATGAACCAGTTAAACCATCAAATTTAGTATCCGCAATAGCCTTTTGTAGATCAGCACCAGTCTTACCTGCTTTTTCTAAAGCTTGTAAACCTAAATTAGTAGCATCGTAAGTTAATGCAGAGAACATATTTGGAGCTTCTCCATATTCTTTAGTATATGCATCTACAAATGCAGTTAATTCATCACTTGCGTTAACTGTAGTATAAGCAGTTGAATAGTAGCAGTTATTTAAATTTTCACTACCAGCAAGTTCTACTAATTTTTCTGATTCAAATCCATCAGCACCTAAAATTGTGCAATCCATACCAGCTTCACGAGCTTGTTTAATAATTAATCCAGCTTCTGAATAGTAACCAGCAATGAATAATACATCTGCACCTTTATCTTTTACTTTTGTGATGATACCGGCAAAGTCAGTATCTTTAGCGTTATAGCTTTCTGTAGCTACAACTTCTCCACCCAAATCTTCAAATTTTTGTGTAAATACTTTAGTAAGACCCTTTCCATAATCACTAACTTCGTTAATGATAACAGCTTTTTTCTTACCTAAGTTTTCATATCCAAATTTAGCCATTGCCTTACCTTGATATGAATCTTCGAAACAAATACGGAACGCATATTCATAAGGAGAATCCCCATTCATTGTTGCATCTACCTGAGTAGCAGATGGTGAAATGACTGGAACTTGGTTTTGATCCGCTACTGGATATGTTGCAATAGAAGCCCCAGAAGTTGCAGGTCCAACCTCAAAAGCTACACCATCTTCAGTCATCAATTTTGTAGCTGCTGAAGTAGCTTCACTAGCATCTCCTTTATTGTCCATTTTGACAGCTTTAATTTTATATTTTGAATCCTTGTTTGCGTTATATTCCTTGATAGCAAGCGAAGCCCCTTTATACTCAGCTTGACCATAAGAAGCTACAGCACCAGACAATTCATAGTTCAAACCAATCTTGACTGTATCTCCTTCTTTTAATTCAGTTGCAGCAGTTCCACTTCCTGAACTACATCCGACTAACATGCTTAATGCGACAGCACTAGAAGCAAACGTTTTTAATAATTTACCTTTCATAATCTATACCTCCCTCGAGTTGTACAGATATAATAGCGCAAGCGGAAAACGTTTTCAAGTCTTTTTTACATGTTTTTACACTTAATTTACATCCATATTTACATTTTACATTACTTTCAAAAGCTTTCTTTGCACAAAAAAAATAGCTAAAGTTATCAAAACCTTAGCTATTCAATCAACTATTAATACATTCCCTGAGGCATTGCAGGTGCTGGTTCTTCTTTATCAATTTTAGCGACTCCAGCTTCTGTTGTTAAGAACAAAGCTGAAATACTAGAAGCATTCATCAATGCATTACGAGTTACTTTTGTAGGATCAATGATACCAGATTCAATCATATCTACCCATTCACCATGTTTTGCATCGAATCCCACATTTTCACCTGCTTCTTTTTGTCTTTCAACAATCTCTTCACTGTTATATCCAGCATTATCAGCAATCTGTGCAATTGGAGCTAACAATGCATCAAATACAACTTTAATACCTTTTTGTACATCAACTACATCAGATTTTACTTCATCTTTCAAAGCAACATATGCCTTTACTAAACAAGCTCCACCACCAACTACAATACCTTCACTAACAGCAGCACGAGTTGAGTTCAACGCATCTTCAATACGAAGTTTCTTTTCTTTCAATTCACTTTCAGTTGCAGCACCCACTTTAATGATCGCAACACCATTTGATAATTTACCTAAACGCTCTGCCATACGTTTCTTATCATAATCACTTGTAGTGTTTTCCATTTGTGCTTCAATTTCAGCTACACGAGCAGCTACATCTTCTTTACTTCCAGCTCCACCAATCATTGTCGTATTATCTTTTGTGACAACAATCTTTTTAACTGTACCCAAATCCGATAACTGCATATCTTTTAATTCCATATTCAAATCTTTTGAATAGAATTTAGCACCTGTCATAATCGCAATATCTTGCAACATTTCTTTTTGGTTGTCACCAAAGCCTGGAGCTTTAGTCGCAACTACATTGAATGTTCCACGAAGTTTATTTAATGCCAAAGTAGAAACTACTTCATTTTCTAAATCTTCCGCAATAATCAATAACGCACGATTTGCCTGAACCAATTGTTCAAGTAAAGGTAAGATTTCCTGAATGTTTGTAATCTTTTGATCCGTTACTAATACATAAGCATTTTCCATTGTAGCTTCCATTTTTTCACGATCACTCACCATATATGGAGAAACATAGCCCTTGTCATACTGCATACCTTCACTAATTTCAAGTTCTGTTTCAAATCCCTTTGAATCATCTGTTGAAATAACACCATCACGACCGACTTTTTCCATCGCATCCGCAATAATCTTACCAATTTCTTCCGATCCAGATGAAATTGTCGCAACATTGGCAATATCTTTACTGCTTTCTACTTTCTTAGATACGGACAAGATATACTCGCTCACAGCCTTAGCTGCTTTTTCGATACCTTCACGCATCAACACGGGATTTGCTCCACGATCCACTTGACGTAAACCATTTTCAATCATACTTTGAGCTAAAATTGTAGCTGTTGTTGTTCCATCTCCAGCTGTATCATTTGTCTTATTGGCAACTTCATATACCAATTTAGCACCCATATTTTCAAACTTATCTTCCAATTCAATTTCTTTAGCAATACTTACACCATCGTTTGTGATCAATGGGGATCCATATTCCTTTTCAAGAACAACATTACGCCCTTTAGGACCTAAAGTAACACGAACTGCATTTGCTAATGTGTTAACACCTCTTAACATGGATTCACGAGCATCTTTTGAAAAACGTACTTCTTTAGCCATAATTCATTACCTCCTACTACTTACTTACTGCAATGATATCTTCATCTTTGATGACAATGAATTCTTCATCACCAATCTTCATTGTAGTTCCTGAATATTCTTTATATAAAACTTTATCTCCACAAGCATATCCAGCATCTTTAACATCTGCACCAATACTTGCGACAACTGCAAGCTTTGACTTTTCTTTTCCACTTGTCAAAATGATTCCACTTGCCGTAGTTTTTTCTTCTTTCTCTTTCTTTAATAAAACATAATCATGTAAAGGTTGTAACATAATTCATCCTCCTTTTAGCACTTAACTGTTCTAACTGCTAAATACTATTATACTCATTTTTAGCACTGATGCAACAAGTTTGCTAAAATTTAATAAAAGAAAATGGCGAGGATTACTCGCCATATACATGAATTCTATTAATTGCTCTTTCCAATGATAACTGAGCTCTTTTTAGATTTGTATCTGAATCTTTTTTCTCTAAACGCGCTTTAGCACGTTCCATTGATTTTTTTGCACGCTCAAGATCGATATCTTTTTTTCCTTCGATCGCATCAGCTAGAATCATGCCTTCATTTTTGTTGAATTGTAAAAAGCCACCAGAAATCGCAAAGATTTCTTCTTCATCATTTTCGTTTTTCAAAACAAGCTTACAAGGTACCAAAGATGCAAAGATAGGCATGTGATTTGGTAAAATTGTTGTTTCTCCAACCACCGTCTTTACATGGATACTTTTGACTTCCTGCTTTAAATATTCGCCTTTTGGTGTTACTACTTTAAAAGCAATCATGACTATTCACCAGCCATTTTTTTAGCTTTTTCCTGTGCTTCTTCAATTGTTCCAACAAACATGAATGCTTGTTCTGGAAGATCATCAAATTCACCTGCTAATAAGCGTTCGAAACTGCGAATTGTATCTTCCAAAGGTACATATTTTCCAGGAATACCAGAGAATACTTCGGCAACATTAAATGGTTGCGACAAGAAGTTACGAACACGACGTGCACGGTTAACAACTTTCTTATCTTCTTCACTTAATTCATCCATACCTAAGATGGCAATGATATCCTGTAAATCTTTATATCTCTGTAGAATATTTTGAACTCCACGAGCTACTTTATAGTGCTTTTCACCAACTACAAGTGGATCCAAAATACGTGAACTTGATTCAAGTGGATCTACGGCAGGATAAATACCTAATGCCGCAATGTCACGGTCTAATACCGTTTTTGCATCCAAGTGAGAGAATGTTGTTGCTGGAGCTGGGTCAGTCAAATCATCCGCAGGCACATAAATAGCCTGTACAGAAGTGATAGAGCCATCTTTTGTTGATGTGATTCTTTCTTGCAACTGTCCCATTTCTGTAGCTAATGTAGGCTGATATCCTACAGCACTAGGAACACGTCCTAATAAGGCACTAACTTCAGATCCTGCCTGTGTAAAACGGAAGATATTATCAATAAACAATAATACGTCCTGGTGTTCTACATCACGGAAATATTCTGCCATTGTTAGACCAGTTAATCCAACACGCATTCTGGCTCCTGGACTTTCATTCATCTGTCCATAAACCAATACTGTTTTATCTAATACGCCGCTGTCTTTCATCTCGTGATACATATCATTTCCTTCACGAGTTCTTTCTCCAACGCCTACTACAACGGATTTACCACCATGTTCTTTGGCAATATTGTGGATCAACTCTTGAATCAATACGGTTTTACCTACTCCGGCACCACCGAACAATCCAATCTTACCACCCTTTGCGTAAGGACATAGTAAGTCAATAACTTTAATACCTGTTTCCAATGGTTCGCTTGTTGTACTTTGTTCATCAAATGCTGGTGCCTTTCTATGAATTGGCATAGTTTGAGCATCTACATCACCTAAACCATCAATTGGTTTACCCAAAACATTAAACATACGACCCAATACATTTTCTCCGACAGGAGCCTGAATTGGTTTTTTAGTATCAATGGCATCCATACCACGAACCAAACCATCTGTACTTCCCATCGCAATACAACGTACTCTATCAGCACCGATATCTTGTTCGACTTCTACAATTAGATTTTCTTCATTTGGGCGTTCAATTTCAATTGCCGTTAATAAATCTGGTAAATTATTTTGTGAAAATTGAATATCCACAACCGGACCAATGATCTCAACGACTTTTCCAATATTTTGACTCATGTTTACCCTCCTTTATGAAAGTGCATTTGCACCACCGACAATTTCAGTGATTTCTTGCGTGATAGCTCCTTGACGTACACGGTTATATGCAAGTTCAAGATTATCCTGCAATTCTTCTGCATTGTCAGTTGCACTCTCCATTGCCATTCTTCGAGAAGCCTGTTCACTTGTTTTACTCTCTAGATAACGAGAATAAAGAATTGATTTTGTCACCATAGGAATCATGTTTTGTAACATGGTTTCCTTATCTGGTTCAAAAATCATATCCGCATGCATACCTGACTTCTTTTCTTCCTGAGGCTTAGAAACAGGTAAAACCGTTTCTAAAGTAGGAACAAATGTCAATGTGTTCTTATAGTGCGTATATAAAATTTGAATTTTTGAAATTTCTTTCTTTTCAAACAAGTCTAATGCATCCTGCATACATTTCGATAAAGCATCATATACATCATCCTCGTCAAGATCACTTAATACATTTTTAACGTTGTAGTTTCTTTTTGAAATCCATGCAGAACCACGAATCCCTATCATAACTACATGATCCTTTTCAGAAAACTCATCTTGTATCATACGATACACGTTTGCGTTGTAGCCACCACAAAGTCCCATATCACTTGTGATCACAAAGATAAAGCTTGGCTTTCCTTGATTCTCATTTAAATACATAGAATCATCTCCAGCACTACGAAGTACCATTGTGAATAGTTCTTGAAGACCTTGTGCATAACTACGGTTTTCTTCCATAATTTGTCTTTGTCTAGTTAATTTACTTGAAGCAATCAGCTGCATTGCTTTTGTGATTTTTTTAGTTGAACTAACGGAACTGATTCGGGCTTGAATAGCCTGTCTACTCTGTGCCATGTTGCGCACCCTTTTCTAGTGCATATTGTTTTGCGTATGCATCCAAAGCCTTCTTAATATCCGCTTCTAATTCATCGTCAATTGCCTTTTTCATTTCAATCTGATCTAAAACATAAGGATATTCACGATGTACATACTCCAACATTCCTTGTTCAAATTCACCAACTTGGTCTACTTCAACAGGTTTTAAATATCTATTTTTTGCAGCATACAAAGATAATACTTGTTCAGGCACTGTTAATGGCGAATATTGTTTTTGAATCAATAATTGAGTTAATCTTGCACCATGATCCAATACATCTTTTGTACTCGCATCCAAATCTGAACCAAACTTCGCAAAAGATTCCATTTCACGATATTGAGCTAGTTCAAGCTTTAATGAACCAGAAACCTGTTTCATAGCTTTTGTCTGTGCAGCACTACCTACACGACTTACACTTAAACCACTATCTACACTTGGACGAACGCCTTCATTAAACATATCTGTTTTCAAGAAAATCTGTCCATCCGTAATTGAAATTACGTTTGTAGGAATATAGGCAGAGATATCTCCGGCCTGTGTTTCAATAATTGGTAAAGCTGTTAAAGATCCACCACCATAATTCTCATTTAAACGTGCAGCACGCTCTAATAAACGTGAATGTAAGTAGAATACATCTCCAGGATACGCTTCACGTCCAGGAGGACGACGAAGAAGTAAAGACAGTGTACGGTAAGCTACGGCATGTTTTGATAAGTCATCATAAACAATTAATACGTCTTCTCCGTTTTCCATCCATTCTTCACCCATTGCACAACCTGCATAAGGTGCAATATATTGTAATGGCGCTGCTTCAGATGCAGTAGCCGCTACGATCGTAGTATATTCCATAGCTCCGTGTTGTTTTAATTTTTCAACGATTTGAGCTACAGTACTTGCCTTTTGACCAATCGCTACATAAATACATTTTACATTTTGACCTTTTTGATTCAAAATCGTATCGATTGCGATTGCTGTTTTACCAGTCTGACGGTCACCAATGATCAACTCACGTTGTCCACGACCAATTGGAATCATAGAGTCAATAATTTTTAAACCCGTTTGTAATGGAACCGATACACTCTTTCTTGTCATGACACCTGGGGCCACACGTTCTACTGGACGTGTTCTATCTGTTTTGATTTCACCTAAACCATCAATCGGTTGTCCTAATACATTGACAACACGACCCATCAAACTATCACCAACTGGAACTTCAATGATGTGACCTGTACGTTTTACAACGTCACCTTCTTTGATATCGGAATTATCACCTAGTAATACGACACCTACTTGTTCGTCTTCTAAGTTCATGACCATACCATATACATCGTGAGGGAATAACAACAATTCACTCATCATGGCATTTTTCAATCCATATACCGTTGCGATACCATCACCTACTGTTAGGATAGTACCACTTTCATTCATTTCAAGATCCTGGTCGATACTTTGAATCTGAGCTTTGATTAATTTTGAAATCTCTGCTGGATTTAAACTCATCATATCACCTGCTTATCTATTAATTGCTTCCTTCATTGCGTCAATCTTCGCAATGACCGTATTATCCATCACTAAATCATTTGCCTGTACTTTAATACCTGCAATCAAAGATGGATCCACTTGTACTTCAAGTTCAAGTGTCTTATTCATTTTTTTCTCTAACATCTCTTTCAATCTTGATAATTGATCTTCATCTAGTTTTGATGCACTCGTTACTTTAACGATTTCAATTCTATGTTTCTTTCGATAACACTCTTCATACGCATCACTGATTTTATCAAGATGAGAAAGTTCATTATGCTCATTTAACACAAGCAAGAAACGAAATACAGTTGTATCTAATTCGGATTCGAAAGCTGTTTGGATGATTTCCTTTTTCTTTACTCGAGGAATACTTGGATGTGCTAGAATCTTGCTTAATTCTGGTACTGAAGTAATCACTTGCGCTACTTGCTTTAGCTCTGACATCCAAGCCATTTCTTGCTTTGAATCTTGTGCTAATTCAAATAGAGCCTGGGCATAAGGCGTGTAATCTACCATTGTTTATCGCCTGCCTGTTCAATAAAATCTTCCACAAACTGCTTCTGTGTTTCTTCATCCATTTCTTTTTTAATCAACTGACTCGCTGCGCTTAATGCGACATCGCTAATTGCTTTTTTCATTTCTTTTTGAGCGTCACGCTTCTGACGTTCGATATCTTCATTTGCGTTTTTCTTAATACGCAAAGCTTCGTCATTTGCTTCTTTTATAATCTGCTGTTTTTCTTGATCCGCATGTGCTCTAGCTGAAACAAGAATGGTATGAGCTTCTTGCGATACATTACGCAATTTTTCATCATACTGTTCTTTAACATCTTCAGCCTGCTTTTTAATAGCTACTGAAGAATCGATATTTTCTTGAATTAAATCTTGTCGTTTTTGAATTAATGTTAGTAATTTTTCCCAAAAGAATTTTTTGGCAAACATTACAATCAAAAAAGTAGAAATACAAACTAAAACAACATCGGTCAATGAAATTCGCAAATAATTGTCAATATTAAAGTCAATCATTACCGATTCTCCTAATCATTAACCTTTGATGAAAATCAATAAAATCGCAATGATCAAAGCATAGATACCTGTTGTTTCGGCTAAGGCGATACCTAATACCATGATAGATTGAATTTTACTTGCTGCATCTGGGTTACGACCAACGCTTTCTGCACCTTTACTAGCTGCAATACCCTGACCAATACCAGGACCTAAACCAGCAATCATCGCAATACCTGCACCTAAGCAAGCCATACCACGTACGAAAAATTCATTAAACATTTTATTTTCCTCCTATTTATTAATCTTCTTGAATCGCCACTTGCTGTCCTAAGAAGAACGAGCTTAGTGTAAAGAAGATATATGTCTGAATTACACCTGAGAATATATCAAAATACATATGTAAAAATGGCGTTACTAATAATCCTAACAATCCTATTGGCATCAACATTTTAATCAATGTATACACCAACATAGAAATGATATATCCTGCCAAAATATTACCAAATAAACGCATTGTTAATGAGATAGGCAGCGCCAACTCTCCTATGACATTCAATGGTGTCAACAAGAACATCGGCTCTGTCAACTCTTTCATTCGTGCTAATAATCCACCTTTTTTAATACCATTACCTTGGATCATCAACCACATTGTGATAGCCAATGTCGCATTAAAACTTACATTGCTCGTTGGATTTTGAAGCCCAATCAAACCAATCAAGTTACTTACAATCATCATCACAATCAAAGTGCCAAACATAGGAATATATTTCTTTGTAGTTTCCCTTAAGTTATCTTTAATTACGTAAAGCACTAAGTTGTAGATCTCCTCACAAATATACACAATTCCTTTACTAGCTTTTGAAGGATCTTGTTTTTCAATTTTCTTCCCTGCAAAGTAGAAGAAGAACGCAAAGAAAACACAAATTCCAAGCCATACAAGAATAGATTGTTGAATCTGTAAAGAGAACTTTCCAATGTGAATGATAATTGCACTTACATCACTCATGGAAATCCTCCTTTTCTTTTAGTGCATATAAAAGAATAGCTCCTTTATTGCACATAAGCCCAACAAGAACTGCCAAAATTGGCAACTCCATTAATTGACAAATAACTAAAACTAGACCATACATAAGATATCTTTTCATATATTCTTGTGTACCTATCTTTTTTCCAGCTATTTCATCTGTTGGAATATTTAAAGCCATTTGAACAATCTTACGATACCCCACTAAACCTGTAAGACAACCTATCCAAACCGCTATAAATACTTGAATCATTTGAGAATGAAAAATCATTGCACAAGCTATAGAACAAAACAAACTAAATATCAAAGTATACTTTACTATTTTTTTATTCATTTGCTGCATTGCTTTACCTCGATTTTTTTATTAATAAAATAATACTACCAATAATGCTGTACATTAAACCTACAATCACAAATAAAGGCGTAGTATGTAACCAACCATCAATATTATAACCGATAAGCCCAAATATGAGCATGCTTGTGCATAACATTCCCGAAAAAGCATAAGGTTTCATCAATTACTTCGTACCGAAAATACGATCTCCAGCATCTCCTAAACCAGGAACAATATATCCATGTTCATTTAAATGGTCATCTAATGAAGCTAAGTAAATATCTACATCTGGATGTGCTTTTTCAACTGTTTTAACACCTTCAGGTGCACCAACCAAACAAACCAACTTCACATTTGTAGCCCCTTGCTTCTTAACCATATCGATTGCTGCTACACTTGAACCACCAGTTGCGAGCATTGGATCCACAACGATTGTGATCGCTTCTTCTAAGTTCTTTGGATATTTTTCAAAATAAGTATGTGGCTCTAGCGTTTCTTCATCACGATACATACCAACATGCGCAATCTTTGCGGTTGGAATCAAATCCTGAATTCCATTTACCATACCTAGTCCAGCACGTAAAATTGGCACAATCACGACTTTTTTAGCCAATTCATAACCTGTGTACTGACAAATTGGTGTTTCGATTTCAATTGGTTTCAAAGGCAAATCACGAGTGATTTCATAAACCATTAATCCTCCAATTTCATCTAAGTTTTGACGAAAATCTTTCGTTCCCGTTTCTTTTTTTCGCATAACTGTTAATTTATGCTTAATCAACGGATGATCAATAACTTTTAACATTTAAATTACCTACCTTTATAGCCATAATTATACCATCCTTGTCCATAATAGAAAACACTGAAAGAAATGGAATCCTCCAAAACTTCCAGTGTTATATTATATGAATATTCTGCTTTTTATCATTAAACAATTCTAATCAATTGTCAAAATTTCAAACTGCTTTGCCGCTCTTACATCAATTCCAGAAGGATGTAAGTCCTTTCGTAATAGTACATTCGAAAATGTATCCAATGCTAGATCTTGCGTATTCGCCTCTTCACTCAAATGCGCAAGAACAATATTTTTTGTCTTCGCATTGATCAAGGAAGTTAAATTTAAACTTGAATCTTCATTATTCAAATGCCCATTATCACTCAAAATACGCTGTTTTAAAAACATCGGACGATTTGTATGCATCAAACGATCCACATCGTGATTGCTTTCAAAGATATAATGGTCTGCATTCGCAATATACGGTTTGATTTGATTGGGTACATAACCTGTATCTGTTACATACACAAGTTTTTCTTTATCCGACTCTACCACAAAACCAATTGTATGTGGCGAATCATGAGACAAACCTAGAAATTGAATGCTCAAATCTTTGATAATCAACTTTTGATTCGGTACTACATCATGTTTATCCAACGCATCCTTTAAATCACAATAAGAATACACATCCAAATGCTTAAAATGCTTTAACTGCGAAACATGATCCGAATGAGCATGACTAATCAAGACACCATTTGTATCATCAACACAAGCTCCAACCTTTTTAAAGCTTTCCATCAAATACTTTTTTGTTGAACCACAATCAATCAACAATTGCGTATCTTCATGACGAATCAAACAACTGTTGCCTTTTGAGCCACTACACAATAAATCAATGCGCATAAATATCATCTCCAGAGGCTTCTAAATTTGTAAAACGAGATATATTCTTTTCAAAAGCCAATTGAATCTTTCCAATACCACCATTACGATGTTTTGCCAAAGATAAATCAACAACTTCTGTTTCTTCTTGTGATTCCTTATCTTTATCATAATAATTACTACGATATAGAAACATTACGATATCGGCATCCTGCTCGATTGATCCAGACTCACGTAAATCGGACAACTGCGGTTCATGATCCGTTCTTTCTTCAACCTTACGAGAAAGCTGAGAAAGCGCAATAACTGGACATTCCATTTCTTTTGCTAAAATCTTTAAATTACGCGAAATATCACTAACCTCTTGTTGACGAGAATCTGCGCGTGTTCCCGTAATCAGCTGCAAGTAGTCAATTACAACTAAAGAAATAGAGCCATTTTCACTCTTTAATTTACGACACTTCGAGAAAATCTGAGATACCTTGATACTACTTGTGTCATCAATATAAATCTTTCTTTCACTCAAATGTGAACCTGCCTCATATAAACGAGACATTTCTTCATTTGTCAATTTACCACTACGAAGCTTATCCGAATATACCTGAGATTCCGAACTCATTAAACGCTTCATCATCGAATCACTAGGCATTTCCAGTGAAAATATCGCAACAGCTCCTTCATTACGTTTCGCAACTTGAGCTGCAAAATTTAAAGCCAAGGCACTCTTTCCCATGGCAGGACGAGCTGCAAGAATAATTAAATCGCCTCGCTGAAAACCATTCGTCATACGATCCAATAAGACATAACCCGTTTCAATTCCAGTTACACCTTTCATCGTACGAAGCTCTTTTAATTCATTAATGACACGAGTAACGATTTCTTCACTTGATTCAAATTCGCTTCCCCTACGATGTCTAGTTACATCCATAACTAAACGTTCCGCATCATCTAAAACTGTATCAATATCTTCGCCAGATGAATAGCCTTCTTCACTAATTTTATCCGCAACATAAATCAACCTTCTTAGCTGTGCCTTATTTTTGATTGTTTCAATATAAGATCTTGATGTTGCACTCGAAATAGCTGAGTCTGCCAAACGAATAATATAATCTGCTCCTTGACTAGACTCTAACTGATCTGTTTCCTGTAAACGATTGACAACCGTATTCATATCAATAGGCTGACCATTTTCATGAATTGTACAGATAGCCTGATAAATCTGCTGATGAGAAGGCAAATAAAATTCTTCTGCATGTAGATCGAGTTCCTGACAATCTTGAATGACTTTAGGATATACCATCAAAGAGCCAAGCACTGATTGTTCTAAGGAAACTGCGTTAGGCATTTCACGCGACATATTATGCCTTTTCACTTACATGAACAACAATTTCACCAATCACTTGTCCACGATATAAATCCACAGGAACACGAGTCACACCTAAAGATGCAATAGATTGTTCCAATTGAAGTTTTCTTTTATCTACACGAATCCCTTTTTTAGATAAAGCTTCCACAATTTGTTTACTAGAAACAGAACCAAAAGTAGCTCCATTTTTGCCTGTACTCAAAGTAAACTCTAAAGTAATACCCTTTAAAGTTTCGCTCAAAGCTTCAGCTTCTTTTTTTAACTCAGCCTCATGTTCAGCTCTTTCTTCCATTTGTTTATCTAAAACTTTGGCAGAACCCTTTGTATACGCAATCGCCGATTTATTCTTAAATAAGAAATTTCTTGCGTAGCCATCACTTACCTCAACTACATCATCTTTCTTTCCTAATTTACGAATATCTTTAAGCAATATTACCTTCATTTTTAAGTTCCTCCTCTATACAATTTAAGATCATATCCTTCATCTGTTGCACGGATACACCTTCTCTTTCGACAGCAGCCGCACTAAAGTGGCCACCACCATTTAATTTTTCCATAATTTTTTGAACATTATAAGACCCATCACTACGAGCACTTACCGCAACGGCATTCGGATTTGTCTTTACCTTTGCGATGGTAAAACTAGCAACACAGCCTTTAATCAATAATAAAGCTTGTGAAACCTGAGCCATCATCGTCTTATCTAATGTTTCATCATCAATCGCTACAATCATAAAATGATTGTAGTAAGGTTTTGCCTGCTGAATCAATGCATTCTTCATAGAGAAATACAAATAGTCTTCACACAAAGCTTTTTCAGCACGACTTGTATTAGCTCCCCAATTTTGTAAGGCAGCTGCTGCTTCAAACGTACGGGCATCCGTATGCATTTTAAAACGATTTGTATCCACTAAAATACCCAAATACATAATCGTCGCTTCCATTTCATAAATAGGAATATGATTTGGAATATTTTGAAGCAATTCAACAATTAATTCACACGCTGAACTTGCACTGCTTTCAACATATGTCAACAAAGTATTCTTAACAAACGCATCACTACGTCTATGATGATCAATCACAAGGATACGATTGCATTGATCCACAAATTCTTTGACACTTGATATTGCAGGAATACCATGATCAGCCATAATCAATAAATCTTTATTATAATCTATAGAATCCATCGCCTCATCTGGAGTAATCAAAGTATGTCTTTCTTGAATGACAGTAACAAATGAATTCATCATTTCTTGAAGCTGCTCATCTCTAGGAACATCCTTTAAAACAATAAATACTTCCTTGCCTAACGCATGTACCCAGCTAGATAAAGCTAGACATGCTCCCATACAGTCAAAATCACTCATAACATGCCCTGCAATATAGACACGATTTGATTCCATAATAGCTTCTTGAATAGATTGTGCCATAATGCGTACACGAACTTTAGAACGTGTTGAACTTGTTTCTGAGTTTCCACCCACAAATTGAACCGTTCCTCCACTTGAACGAATAGCCGCCTGATCTCCACCACGACTTTGTGCGAGTTCAATCAATTCATTGACCATATCATCTAGTACCGTAAAATCATTTGATCCATACGCAAAAGCCATACTTAACGTAATTGAAACATCTAATTTATTTGCCTCATCCTTAATAAGCTGTAAAATAGTAAAATTCTGCTTCCGTACTTCCGTTAAGATTTCTTTATTCAAAATCACCAAAAAACGATCTGAACGTAAACGTCTAACAAACATCTTATTATCTTTAGCCCACGTTACTAAAGCAGCTCTTAAATGTGTATTGATTTGGGCCATGATTTCTTCATTTTCATAAGACTGATATTCCATATAGTTATCTAACTGCAATAACCCAATCACTATTTCATTATCCAAATACTGCTGACGCATATTATAGTAATCTGTAATATCCTTCACATATAAAATTTGAGCATCTCTTTTTCTCGTGATTTCGTAAATTCGACCTTCCGATTTTCCAATAACCATATCCACATCGTCATCAAACAAAGTACGAATATTGCTGATCCAGCTGGTTAATTTACTATTAGTCAACGTAATACCCTTCTCTTTAAAGAAAGGCGAAGCCCAAGTTACAATGTATTCTTCGTTATAAGTTAAGATACCCACATCACCAAAATTCAAAGCATCTTTGGCATCTTTACCTAAAACTCTTGAAATATCTACTTCCGTCTTCATTCCATGTTCTTTTAAAGATTTCCAAAAGCCAAAGAAAGCACAGATAAAAACAATCCATACAATCAAAGCGGCAATCATATATATATATTCTTTCTTTAAAAACAACAGGATTGATAGTATAAGGCCCAAAGCTAGACCTGTAATGCATAGACTACGCCACTTTTCAAACTGTTTCATATAGAAAACCTCTATTCTTTTCGTAACTGTAAAAGACAGTCCAACTCTCCCATAAATATCCACAATAAATTAAGTCCAGGCACAAACGCACCAAAAATAGAAAGAAATGACCATTTCTTCTTTTGGTATTTGACACATAAACTCATAAAATAAACAACTCCAAAATATAATAACAAGGTACAATCCACAAAGAAAATAACTTGTGCTAAATCAACGATCCCCGTTGGACATTCTATCACATTTTGAACAAAAAAGAACGCAATCCACACCACAACAGAACCTAGACCTATCCATCTTGGGCTTTGTACCTTAGATAATGGTTGTGGCGGAATGATATCCATATGCATACGTAAGCACACCATTAATGCTACTAAATGAATACATAACGCCTGTAATAGACCTAGTAATCCTATCATCAAGTATGTAAATACTTTTAAGCTTATAAAAGGAATATATTGTGAAATCAAGCGGAAATCTTCATAGAAATCAATGCCAAACAAAGTACTCCACAATAGAATAATACATAAATTGGCTATAATAGAAAGAATAAAACAAATAATAAAATTAGTCATATTCTTAGCATGTTTAAACACGCCCACCCCATATATAAATCCAATTAATAATGAGGTCCAACTATAAAACCAGGTTGTAAAGCCACCAAAAAACATTGTCATCAAACCCATGCATATGGTAACCAACGCACCCATTTTAACACCATTCATGGCTGTATAAATAAGTACAGGAAATGCAAAAATCCAAGAAGCACTGGATTCAATCATCAATGCACTCTGTTGATTTAAAAATAATAAAGCTCCATAAATAGCGCAAACCATCGCGCCTTTAGTAATTTGTTTCGTTTTTATCATACGACTATTATATAAAATAAAAAAAAAGACTTCAATATATGAAGTCTAATTAGTCAACCACGTAAGGTAACAAAGCCATTTGACGAGCACGTTTAATAGCTGTTGCTAACATTCTTTGGTATTTTGCACGAGTTCCAGTCACACGTCTAGGAATGATTTTTCCGTTAGCGTTGATGAAACGTTTTAATAATTCTACGTCTTTGTAGTCGATTTCCTTAATTTTGTTCTTAGTGAAGTAACAAACTTTTTTACGACCCATACGTTGTTTTTTAAATGCCATAAGTAAGTCCTTCCTTTCTAGAATGGTAGATCATCACTAGCAATATCTAGTGAATCATCTGCATTGAATGTTGAATCAAATGCGTTATTTGTATTCTGCACAGGATTTGAATATGGATTTTGATTATATCCATTCTGTACAGGAGCAGCATATGTATTTTGAGCAAAACCTTGATTCATTCCATAATCCTGGCTTGGAGCTGAATAACCTGATTGTGCATTTTTAGGTTCTAAGAATTGAACACTTTCTGCGACAACCTCTGTAACATATACCCTTTGTCCTTGTTGATTGTCATAAGAACGAGTTTGAATACGTCCTTCTAAACCAATCAATGAACCTTTGTGTAAATACTGTGTCATTAAATCAGCTGTTTTATTCCAAGCAACACAGTTAATAAAATCTGCATCTGGCTGTCCTTGTGTTGAAACACGACGACCAACTGCCATTGTGAATGAGCAAACACTTGTTCCACTTTGCGTTTTACGTAATTCAGGATCACGTGTCAAACGCCCAACCAATACTACTCGATTAATCATATTTATTTAACCTCGATTATTTTTCGCCTTCAGTTTTAACAACCATAACACGAATTACATTGTTACTGATACGAGACAAACGTTGGAATTCGAAAACTCCTGCATTGTTTGCAGTTACATTGATAACTACATAGTGTCCCTTTTTCATGTGATCGATTTCGTAAGCGAATTCTTTCACACCCCAGTCATCTACTTTGTCAATTGAACCACCGTTTTCAGTGATTGTTGCATGTAAACGATCTGAAACTGTTTTGAACGCTGCATCATCTAAAGATGCATTCACAATGTACATAATTTCATATTTTTTCATGTGTACACCTCCCTTTGGCCTTTTTGGCTTCTTACGAAGCAGAGAACAGGCATAAACCTGCTTAGTTATTATAACAAAAAAAGACTTTGCTTGTAAACCACAAAGTCTAATATTTTTTTAATTGATATTGAGCATTATAGTAAAGCTCATTATATTTTGTTCCTTCAAACACTTCTAGAACATCATTTAAACCTGAAATCAACTTATAATCATGAATATTTGACAGTGGAATCCACTTTGATTCTTCATTTTCGATTCCATTAAACACATTTGTTTTATATAAGAAAACAATATGTCTGCAATTATCACTCGAGATAAATTGTTTTGTTCCACACAAACATAACTGTTCAACATTTAAACCAGTTTTTTCTTTCACATCACGCATTGCTGATTGTACAAATGATTCACCAAGTTCAATATGACCAGTTGGCAATGTGTATCCATTTGGATTTTTGCTATTTTGAACTAACACATTCCCCTTTTCATCCTGAATCATAACCATATTTGTTAATTCGCAATATTCAGCTTGCTTATTCGCATTTAATCGTCTTCTTTCAAGTGCTAATTTACCATCCGCTACAATATTACGAATTTCTGTAGAAATACGACGTTCTGGGAAAGCTTTTGAAATATGTTTTTTTGCTTCTAAAGAGAAATTGTCCAAACTGCTTTGGAATTCTTCTATACGCTGGGATAAATCAGGACGAGACAACATCCATTCTTGGAAAGCTTCTTGCGCTTTTTGAACACTCAATTGACTTTCGGCTTCGAAATCCTTTTTGAAAGCTTCCATTTGAACTTGTACTTTCTGGAATACTTGTTTGCGACGAAGTAAGGCAAGTACAGTAAATACACAGTCGATACCAAATCCAATTGTAAAAGCCGATAAAAAACTCATCAATGCCGTAAAAGGAATATCCATTACGATATCTTGAATTACAGGATGAATGATATAAACCACCACAATAGACATAATGCCAAATAAAGTGGAATTCAACAAACATACGCGCCCATTAATATTCATAAATCTTTCCGAATAATCCCACCATCTTGTTTTAAATAAAATTTCCATTACCCAACTTGTAATATATTCCAAAGTACTCGTAATAATGACACCTAAAACAAACACAAGTATAGGATAATCTTTCACAAACAATAAAGGATATAAAACCAGTAAAGCACCTACTCCATAGATTGGGCAATACGGACCATAAAAGAAGCCTCGGTTAATAAATTTCTTTGCGGGAATCCCACAATATAAGTCTTCACACACCCATCCTAAAAAGGCATACAAAACAAAGTAGGCATAGGCATATACAAATTCCATCATATACTTGCCTTCATTTCTTCACTTAACTTTGCATTTGCCAACATCAATCGAATACGATTTTCCTGATTTACCTTTGATGCGCTTGGATCATAATCAATCGCAACAATATTCGCTTTCGGATATTCATCCTTAATCTTACGAACCATACCTTTGGCAACAATATGATTTGGCAGACAACCGAATGGCTGTGCACTAATCACATTAGTAACGCCAGATTTAATAAGTGAAACAACTTCACCTGTTAAAAGCCAACCTTCACCCATTTTTACACCTGGATCAATAAATGCTTTTCCATTATCAATGACTTCACTAAAATCGTCTGGTGCAATAAAAGTTCCATCTTTTTTTACTATATCTCTAAATGTTTTCTGCATACGCATAATCACATCTTTTACTATATTGTATATATAGTGATTTTTTTCGTGCATATGATAATACTCATAATCAATAATTGAATTTTCTACACAATATAGCGCAAAATCCATCACGCCGGATAGAACGGGTTCAAAACCTTCTTCAATCAAATAATCTTCTAAATGTTGATTCCCTAATGGAGAATATTTCATATAAATTTCCCCAACAATTCCAATACGAATCTTTATCTGAGTACGATCTTGTGGAATCGCCTTAAACATTTCCAACATCTTTTTATAAATACGTTTTGATTGTTTATAAGATCCATGTTCAAACATTGGAATCAATTCATCAATAAACTGATTTACCGCCTTATCTGTAGCTCCTTTTTCAAGTTCATAAGGCTTCACCTGATTGCTTAACCACATTAAAGCATCACCATATAAAGCTCCATAAAGAATGCGAAGAATCAAAGGCATTGTAAATTCAACACTACTGCCTTTTTCTAGACCATTCGCATTGGCAGATAAACAAGGAATGTGTTGCCATCCTTCCATAGCCAAAGCTTTTCTCAATAAAGAAAGATAATTACTTGCACGACACCCTCCTGCCGTTTGTGTAATAGCACAGGCTACATGATCCATATCATATTTTCCGCTTTTTAACGCATCAATCATCTGTCCAATAACCAACAACGCTGGATAACAAGTATCATTATGCACATGTGCTAAACCTTCTTCACGTACTTGCTCCCCTTCATTTGTCAAAACTTCTAATTTATATCCGCTTTTCGCAAAGACAGGTGTCAATAAGCGAAAGTGAATAGGAAGCATAGAAGGAACTAAAATTGTATAATCCTTCTTCATATCTGAATTAAATAATGTATATTCTAAACTCAATTTTATGCTCCTTTCTGTTGGCCAATCGCCTCTTTCAATGAACGCAAACGAATTTTTGCCGCACCTAAATTATCAATTTCATCAATTTTGATTTGAGTATAAAATTTATTTCCATCCTTCAATATATCTCGAACCTCATCACTTGTAATGGCATCAATACCACATCCAAAGCTAACAAGTTGAATTAAATTCATATCTTTATTCTCAACTACATAATGTGCTGCTTGATAAAGTCTTGCATGATACGTCCATTGATTTAAAACATTCACTTTATGATTCTTTTGACGAGGGACACTTTCCTCACTAACAACCACAAAGCCAAGTTGTGTCAACAACTGATTCATTTGATGATTAATCAGTGGATCTAAATGATATGGGCGTCCACAAAGCACAATAATTGGATGATTGTTTTCGCGTGCATACGCTACAGCTTTTCGATGTTCCTTCACTAATTGTTCATGGAATGCTTCATACTCATTTGTGGCTGCATTTTTCGCAATAATAATATCTTTTTCACTAAAATGAATACCCACCTTTTCAAAATGCATACGAATGGCCTTCGCAAAAGTCGCATCATGATCAAAATTAATGAATGGATATACAATTTTTGTCTTATCAAAATCCATATTGGCCGCAATCACTTCTGGATAGTAGGCAACCAATGGACAATTATAATGGTTATCCGATTGATGTTCATCTACATTATAGGTCATACATGGATAGAAAATTACATCCACACCTTTATCAATCAATTGTTGAATATGTCCGTGCACAACTTTAGCAGGAAAACATGCCGTATCACTAGGAATGCTTTGTTGTCCTGAATGATACATTTCTTTAGTACTAGGTGTTGACCACACAATTTCGTAGCCTAAACTATCAAAGAAACGCGTCCAGAAAGGCAATAAGTCATAATTATTTAAAACTAAAGGCATACCAATTTTTTTATCATGTTTAAATTTTTTCTTTTGTGCATTCAACATGTCCGTTTTGATTTTGTATAAGTCTGGTAATTCTTCCTTTTTTATATCTAAATTATGAACCATCTTTTCACATTTGTTTCCCGCAACTAAGCGCGTTCCATCATTGAATGTATTAATTGTCAATGAACAATGGTTGTTGCAGCCTTGGCAAGCAACAGATTGTGATTTATGCGTAAATTTAACAAGTTGTTCATAATTCAAAATATTGCTTCTTGTTCGATGTAATTTTTTCGCATATAAAGCTGCTCCATAAGCCCCCATTAAAGGTGCAATGCTTGGTCGAATGACTTCAAGTCCAAGTTCTTGTTCAAAACAACGAAGTACAGAATCATTTTGGAAAGTTCCACCTTGCACAACGATATGCTTTCCAATATCGTCCTTATTTTTTGCACGAATAACTTTATATAACGCATTCTTTACAACAGATTTACAAAGTCCAGCCGAAATATCTTCAATACTTGCTCCATTCTTTTGGGCTTGTTTAACCCCTGAATTCATAAACACTGTACAACGAGTTCCTAAATCAACAGGGTGTTTCGATTTTAATCCAAGTGTCGCAAATTCTTTCGCATCATACCCCAATGATTTTGCGAACGTTTCAATAAATGAACCACATCCACTTGAACAAGCTTCATTCAACACAATATCATCAATGTGTCCATCACGAATTTTAAAACACTTAATATCCTGCCCACCAATATCTAGAATGTAGTCTACTTCTGGATTGAAAGATCGAGCAGCTGTATAGTGTGCCATTGTTTCAACGATTCCACCATCCAAATGGAAAGCATGACGCATTAATTCTTCGCCATAACCTGTCGCATAGGATCCATAGATTTTAATATTTGGATTTGTTTCATAAATTTTCTTTAAATCTTCTAATACAACATCCAATGGATTTCCCTTATTTGATGTATAAGAATCATATAGAATCGCATCGTTTTCATCGAGTAAAACGAGTTTTGTGGTCGTTGAACCCGAATCAATTCCTAAATAAGCTTTACCTGCATAATTTTTTAAATCTGCATACTTCGCATCATGTGATTTATGACGTTCAATAAATTTTTGATAGTCTTCTTCACTTTCAAACAAAGGTTTTGATTCTGTTAATTTAGCTGGTGCATGCACCAAATCTTCTAAAGCCTTATACAATTCATCATATGTATATTCTTGATCTGCACAAATGGCAGTTCCTAAAGCCACAAAGTTAATGGCTGTGTCAGGACAATTCACTTGTACATCACTTAACTTTAAAGTTTCAACAAATCGATTTCTTAATCCACTCATAAAGTAAAGTGGTCCGCCTAAAAACAGAATGTTTCCTTCAATTTTTCTCCCCTGTGCTAGTGAAGTAATGGTTTGATCCACTACTGCCTGGAAAATACTGGCACATAAATCACATTTATCCACACCTTGATTGATCAATGGCTGAATATCTGTTTTTGCAAACACACCACAGCGAGATGCGATGGGATATAAACGATGATAGTTTAAGCTAGCTTCATTCATTTCTTCTAAAGACATATTTAATAAGGTAGCCATTTGATCAATAAAAGCTCCTGTACCCCCAGCACAAGTTGAATTCATTCTTTGTTCTACACTTCCTTGAAAGAAAAGAATTTTCGCATCTTCTCCACCAAGTTCAATAGCACAATCTGTTTCCGGGTATAATTTACTAACTCCAGTCGCACTCGCAAATACTTCTTGAACAAAAGGCAATTCGCCTTGTTCGCTTAATCCTAAAGCCCCTGATCCGCTGATTGCAAATTTAAATGGTTCTTTTGTATATTTCTTTAATTCTACTAATTTATCTAAAGCTTTTTGACGCACTTGCGCCTTGTGCCTTTCATAACTTTTATAACAGATTTGGTTATTTTCATCTAAAACAACCGCTTTGATTGTTGTACTTCCAATGTCGAATCCTATACGATAACCCATAATCTCCTCCATTTTCTTTTATTATCAGTATTATTATACTCATTTTTCATTAATTTTCATGTATTCAAATGAAAATAACGACAACTTACAAAATATGTTCACTTTGTTGTAGATTATTCGAGACAAAACATATATCATTAAATTAACGAATAGTTAACATGTTCAATACATGGGATTGTTATAATTATTTTTGGAAAGTTGGTAAATCAAATGAAAAACAAATTAACAAAACTTGAATTCAAGTGGATTTGTTACGACATGGGAAACTCTGCCTTTATTTTATTAGTCGCGACAATTCTTCCTATCTATTTTAATTATCTTTCAAGCTCACAAGGTGTAGCCGAACACAACTACCTAAGTTATTGGAGCTATGCAGCAAGTCTTTCAACATTAATTGTTGCACTTGCTGGTCCAATTCTTGGAACACTGGCTGACTATAAAGATCACAAGAAAAAAATCTTCTTAACTTGTGCAATGCTAGGTGCATTAGCATTAGCATGTTTCTGGATTCCAAGTTCTTGGTTTGCATTTCTAGTCCTATTTATTGCTGCCAAAGTTGCCTATTCTTTATCTTTGATCGTATATGATTCGATGCTTACAGACATTACTACAGAAGAAAGAATGGATGCCGTAAGTTCAAAAGGATATGCATGGGGCTATATCGCTAGTGTTGTTCCTTTTATTATTAGTTTAATCTTTGTATTAATGTATGACAAAATAGGAATGACATTAAAGACAGCCATGATGATCGCATTTATATTAAATGCGGTATGGTGGATTGCCTTTACACTTCCTTTAGTAAAAAGCTACAAACAAAAATACTATATTGAACCAGAAGCACATCCTGCTTTGGATACGTTTGCTCGTTTAAAAGAAACTTTAATGAAGGCAAAAGAACAAAAGAAAGTCTTCTTATTCTTATTTGCATTCTTCTTCTACATTGATGGTGTTTATACAATTATTGATATGGCTACCGCCTATGGAACAAGTTTAGGATTAAATACAACTGGTCTTCTATTAGCCTTATTATTGACTCAAATTGTTGCCTTCCCTGCAAGTTTAACATTCGCTGTATTATCCAAAACAAAAGATACAGCTTCATTGATTAAGGTTGCGATCATCGCATACTTCTTAATTGCTTTATTTGCCGTACAATTGGATAAACAATGGGAATTCTGGGTATTAGCGGTTGCGGTTGGATGTTTCCAAGGTGGTATTCAAGCTTTATCTAGATCATACTTCGCAAAAATCATTCCAGAAAATGCCAGTGGTGAATACTTCGGACTATTTGATATCTGTGGTAAAGGCGCTAGCTTTTTAGGAACTATGTTGATGGGTGTTGTAACACAGATTACGGGTAAACAAAACTTAGGTGTTGCCGCTCTCTCCATCATGTTTGTGATTGGATATCTAATTTTTAATAAAGTATCTAAAATGGACGACTAAAAAAGATTGTACAAGTAACGTACAATCTTTTTATTTATCTAATTTCATGACCATTCTTACAATTCCATACAATGCTGCATATAAGACGGCAGCAACAGGCCAAATCATATAGGTGATATCCCATTGTTTTGTCCATAAGCTCCAACCAAGATAAACAGCTGTTGTAAGACACCAATAGGCCCCTGTGAATGTTTCCGTTTTCTTCTTTGCGAGCTTTTCTTTTTTTGTGAAGTCCCCTTCTTGCAGCAATGTATCATAGCTACTTTTTATTGTGGAAACACGAATTAGAATATTCACGCCAACGGAAACCAAAATTAATAATACAGCTAAACATAATGTACACACATAATCAGATGCTTCCATGCAACCTGCAATAATCAACGGAATTACAGATAAAATACACAAAACAACACCGCAGGCTAGACAGAAAGAATAATGTTCTTGATAGTTTTGATTCTTTTCTTTGACAAGTCCTGTTACACCATATTCTGTTTCAAAGGGTTCTTGTTCTAAATATTGTAAAGAACTCAATTTAATTCCTGTTTTAATGAAGATAAATACTACAAGTGCAACCATACCTAATAAAATCGTACACGCAATTCCAATGGCTAAGCCATTATTGAAAGTTGAAATTAGAAACAAAGGAATTGGACTTAAGATACATAATGTTGTCGCATTCGCAAGCATAGGTGCTGCTTTTTTCTTTTCATCCATATATGTATTCGCTTCTTCCATACTCACACGATGTAATTCACAATCTGTATCGCATATTGTCTCTGTATTTTCTTTTTCAACTTCATCTTTTAACAAGTAATCTGTGCTCACTCCAAATAAGTCAGCTAACTGAATAATCTTTTTTAAATCTGGAATTGCTCCTGCACTTTCCCATTTTGAAACCGATTGTCTGGATACACCTAGTTTTTGTGCCAATTCTTCTTGTGTCCATCCATTCTTTTTTCTTTCTTCAATTATTTTATCAGCTAGAATCATAGTTCTTCCTCCTTAGCCAAAGTTTACTAAAATTTACGGTTGCATTCCACCAACCTGGCTTGTCAATTTATCAATTTACAGTTGCATATACTAGAAAAGACTTGAATTCAAATCAAGTCTTTATCTATGACACATATTTACTTAATATATGATTAAGCTTTTGTTCATCAATTGGTTTTGAGATCGAATCATTCATAATCATTTGATTCATACTATATTCTGATTGCGCACTCATGGCAACAATTGGAATGGATGGATTGATTTTACGAATGCATTTAGCAGCTTCATCCCCATTCATTTTTGGCATCATAATATCCATCAAAATCAAAGAATACTTATTTGGTTGTTCCTTAACTTTTTCAACTGCTTCTAATCCATTCCATGCCTTATCTACATTGGCATGTACGGCATTTAAATAAAACTCTGCCACTTCCATATTGATTTCATTATCTTCTACTAAAAGAATTCTTTTATCCTTTAAATCCAATTTTGAAGTATCTTGTTTTGCAGTATTGGATGTATCCAATTGGTAAGTAAGAATGACCTTAATTTGTGTACCTACACCCACTTCACTTTTGACTTCAATACTTCCGCCAAGCTTATCCACTAAGCCTTTCACAATCGACATACCTAAACCAGTTCCTTCATATCTTGTTCTGGCATCTTGTTTAACTTGTGAAAACGGCGTAAACAAGTGATTCTCAATATAATCTTCACTCATACCAATTCCCGTATCTTTAATTTCAAATTCAAATGTAACTTTTGAATCATCACTCGATATTTCTCTGACATACGTATCAATCGTGCCATTTGACTTATTGTACTTAATGGCATTCGTTAATAGGTTTACGAGAATTCTTCTAAGTTGTAATGCATCTCCAATTAAATGCGTATGGACTACATTCTCCATATGCTTGTGATATGTAATATTTTGAAGGGATACTTGGGCATCAATCAAACTATTCAATTCTTCAACCATATAATTTAAATCAAATGGCTCATTCACAATCTCCATATGATCTGATTCTAATTTAGACATATTCAAAACATCTTCAACCAATTCATTTAAGTGTTTTGTCAAAACTTCCATCTTATTTAAAGAATCATCCAACTTATCCATATCACCCCAGTTTTTACGTATAATCTGCATCATACCTAAAATACCATTGATTGGCGTACGAATATCATGGCTCATACGATTCATAAAATCAGTTTTAGCTTTACTTTCTAAATCTACTTTTTGATATGCTAATTGTAACTTTTTCTTTTCTCTATCTTCTTTCTCATGAAATGCCGATGTATTTCTGAACAAAATAATAGCACGTACTATATTACGTTCCTTTTGAATATCTATATCATAAATAACATCTTCACTCATCAATATCATTTCTTGAATCCAGATCACACCTTGATGTGGTATTTGAATCTGATATTCAACCGTAACATGTTTGTCCCCTGCTCTATATCGATTTAAAAGGCTTTGACTCGATTCAACAACGCTAAAGCTTCCCAAACAATCCTCTAACACGCTCGTTTTTATTTGTTTAAAATATACATTATAATCACATGGTAAATTTGGTTTTTTATCTGCACACATATAATTGTCGTAAATACCATCGATTTGATTCTGCGTTAAATTCACGGAGAAAATTGATTGTGCCATTGCCATCAAAGCTTCAATATAATGATCGTTTTCCAAAATAGATTGTTTCAACTGATCATAATAACGCATCAATTGTTGCTTCTCATCCATTTCAATTGTGTCATAATAAATTTTAAAACCTAACGCAAAATGATGCAGATGATTCTTTTCATCGCTGTCTAAATAAACGGCTATAATTTTCCCTTTTAATTTTGTACGCTTAATTTGATGACAATATGAAATTTCTAATACAGGATTTTCCTTTGTGAGACACTCATTTAAATAGTCAAGCTGTAACACATGACGATACTCTTCCTTCTTATTCTCTTCAAACAATTCATTTAGAATTTGCTCAACTGCACCCGAGTAGATACCATCTTCTGCTAAGAAAAAGGAATAGCTAGCCCGTAAAGTAAAATATGCATCGATTTTAGCATCACAATAAATACAATCCGAAAAATTATACCCTTTATCTTTTAATTGTTGTATAACACGAAGAATCAAATCACGTTTTTCTGTAGCCTCATTGATTTTCGCCTGGTTTTTATCAATATACATATTTTTATCTGCCTGACAAAACAATTCGCGCATTGTTAATTTTGAAAAATCATTTGAATACGCAAAACCAGCCGCATAACTTAATGGGATTTCTGAACATTTAGCACATTCTTTTTTGATATTTTCTAAATTTCTTTTTACATCTTCCTTTGTCACATTTTTAAAGAAGGCAATGAATTCATCACCGCCACAGCGACCTACAAATTGATTTTCATCCACACCGTTACGAAGACTTTTCGCAAACAAATTGATGTATAAATCCCCTCTTTCGTGTCCTTGTTGATTGTTGATGATTCTAAGATTATTTAAATCAAACACACAGATTGCCATATTTTGTTCAGCTTCTAAAGTTAAAATCTCTTCACACTTATTTTTATTTGGCAATCCTGTAGCTTCATCTAAATATATTTTACTTTTTAATTCTCGATTCGCCTTCGCATAATGGAAAGCTTTAAAAAGTTCATACAAAATCATAAAGATGAGAATTACAATATCAATGATTGTCAACGCTTCAAATTGTCCTAAACGTGTTGCGATTCTTTGTGCATATGTTTCTGCAAGCCCTGTGGCCACATCACATAGAGAAAAGAAAGTTTCACTCTTTTGAATAATATTCGTATTCTCATATCCAACTTGTCGAACAAGATCAATCTCTTGTTTTAAAGTATCAAAATACGCATCTAATTCTTCCATTTTAGCTTGAAAAGCCTTGTCATCTAACGAAACCAAATCTAATTCTTCACTGCCAAAACGAAGTCCTTCAATATATCCATCCACATCCGCAATCATTTCATCTTGCGGCATTCCTGCATCTTCCAATTTAATAATTCGCTGTGTTTTTCCACGTACCAATCCTGCATAATTGACAACGCGAGCCGTTCCTTGAATTCGAGATACCATTAAAATGATGATTAAAATCAGCACAATCAAAACACTGGTTAAAACCGTCATTAAAAAGCGTATCATTTTTGAAATATGTCTTTTTCGTTTATCTTTCATACAATTATTCCTTATATATTTATTGTATTAAGAAAATGAAATTATCACAAGAAAATAATAAAAGGATAAATCACAAACGATTCATCCTCTTATTGATCCATACCATGATCCAAATACCTGCGCCAATACATACTAAAGCTAAGCCAATCAGCAGTAAGGCAGTACCATCATGCATCGCACCATCATACCCTACATATGCGTTTATTTTCCCCTTTAAAAGCAAGAAAACAGTTCCTGCAATCAAAAATAAATTCGCAACAAATGCAGGTGTAAAGACACGATCCTTTTGATCCATAATAACATCCCCTTATTGTTACCGATGTATTATATCATTTCATTCCTTTATTAAACCTTAAATTTCTCTTAACTTTCTTAGCATTTGATTGTACAATAGATAAGAATAAAAGAAGGAAGGATTCTTATGCAAAACATTGATGAATTAGTTGATTTACACGAATGCCCTCTATGTGAAGGTGGTTCGATTCTAGAAGAAGAAGGAAACGGATTCTATGCACAATGCATGGATTGTGGCTGCTATACAGTTCATGTTGATTATAAAAACGAAGAAGATCGTTTAGAAGCTGCTAAAAGAGCCGCTGAATTATTTAATACAGGTAAAGTATTAAAATCAAATCCTGGTGAATAAGAAAATGAGTGGAAATTCCACTCAATTTTTTTATTTAACTGAATTTTGATCTAACCACTTGCCTCGAACCATACGAATCAAGAATATAATACCCCTAAATACCAGTTCGAAAGTCATTGTGGCCCATACACCAATAACGCCATATCGTTTTGTGAAAATAATAATTGGTAAAACACGCATTCCCCACATGCTCAACGCATTTAGAACAAAAGGACATTTACTATCTCCGGCCCCACGTAATGCTCCCATTACTACAATACTAATCGCAAATAATGGTTCAGAAAAAGAAACAATCCTTAAGCACTCACTAGCTCCATCAATAACTTCTTGACTATTCGTTAGTGTTGAAGCCAAAAATGGTGCAAACACAAACATGATAACGCTCATAAATATCACTAGAGCAAAAGATAATAAGGTTGTTAAATACGCAAATCGTTTTGCCATATCCTTTCGATTGGCCCCAATACTTTGTCCAACCAATGTAGTTGCAGCACCACCAATTCCATAAGCTGGCAAATAACATAATCCTTCTGCTGAAACAGCCACATAATTAATAGCCACACTGATTGCACCCATCCCTGAAACGACACCCGTCATCACAACTTGAGCTAAAGATAGTGTCACTCTTTCAAGACCTGCTGGAATTGAAAGATTCACTACATTCTTCAAGATATCTTTATCAAATTTCCACGATTCATCACCTAGAAGTCGTAATGATTTTTCCTTTTTGACTACAATATACATTAAGATAAAGCCTACAACCAATTGCGCCATTCCCGTTCCTAGTGCAGCTCCGGCAACGCCTAAATTTAGTATATAAATAAAGAAATAGTTAAAAATAACATCGAATACACACATTGAAATATTCATAAGACTTGGAAGCACGGCATTCCCTGAACATCTTAACATTCCTGAATGTAACATCGCCATCATATTAAATGGAATAAAAGCACCTACTATAGCCAAATATAAAGTGGCATCTCTACAAATTGATGGGTCTGCTCCCAATAATTTTGGTAAATAAAAACTGAATGCTACCACAACCAATGCCATACATAAACCAAAGATGATATTAAAGAGAATTGACTGACATACTACCTGTCTTGCCAATTTATTTTTACCAGCCCCTAAATATTGAGCTACCTGCACTGAAAAACCTAATACCGCAGCTGTACAAATTCCTCCAAAAAGCCATGTTGTACTGGCAACAACACCAATGGCTGCCGTAGCCTTATAACCTAGTGATCCAACCATAGCTGTATCAATATAACTCATGGCCGTTCCAACTAATTGTTCTAATATTGCAGGTACAGATAATAAAATGACGATTTTTAATTGATCTTTGAATTCTATTTTTTTATTTTCGCGCATCTGCGCCGTTATTTCCATCATGTTCATAAGATGATTATACAAAGAAAAAAGATGTATGTCACCATACACCTTTTATTCTTCTACCTCTTCACGCCACATTTTAGCTCCTAAATGAGCTAACTTTCCGTCCAAGTTATCATAACCACGATCAATGTGATAAATATCATGGATTTCTGTCACACCATCAGCCATTAAAGCTGCGATGACAAGTCCAGCACCACAACGAAGATCTGTTGCAGTTACTTTAGAACCATGTAACTTTGTCTTTCCGTTGATAAACGCACTTGGTGTGTGTACATCAATGTCAGCACCCATCTTATTTAACTCTGCACAATGTTTGAAACGTTCTGTATAAATTGTTTCCGTTACTACAGATTGACCTTCACATTGTGTTAATAATACAGTAAATGGTTGTTGAACATCTGTGGCAAAACCTGGATATGGTTTTGTCAAGATTTCTGTACGTTTCAAAGGTTTATCTGTTTTAAATACATGAATAAAATCCGAACCAACTTCCATATTGATTCCCACTTCTTGAAGTTTCATAACAATGGCTTCCAAGTGTTGAGGAATAATATTTTCGATGCGCATGTCATTGGCCATAGCGGCTGCCATAATCACATAAGTTGCTGCTTCAATACGATCTGGAATGATTTCATGAATACAGCCTTTTAAATATTCAACACCATCAATCACAAGAGTACTTGTCCCCATACCATGAATTCTAGCACCCATTTTATTTAATAATGTTGCGATATCGATAATTTCAGGCTCACGTGCGGCATTTTCAATAACCGTTCTACCTTTTGCGTAAACAGCTGCCATCATAATGTTGATTGTAGCTCCTACACTCGAAATATCTAAGAAAATATTTGTTCCTTTTAATTCTTTCGCATCCAATATATAACATCCATTTTCATATTGAATATTTGCACCCAAAGCCTCAAACCCTTTTAAGTGCAAATCAATAGGTCTTGGACCTAAGTAACATCCACCAGGCATCTTAATTTCTGCATGCCCAAATTTTCCTAACAAAGCTCCCATAAAATAGTAGCTTGCTCTTAATTTAGAAACAGCTTTAGATACCATAGGAATATTTTCCATATGAGTAGGATCTATATATAATGTTTCTTCATCTCGTTTTTCAACATAAACACCAAGTTCATTTAATAAAACGATCAAAGACTGTACATCTGAAATATTAGGTACACCATAAATTGTAACCGGCTCATTTCCTAAAACACATGCTGGAATTAAAGCCACAGTCGCATTCTTTGAACCACTAATACGTACTGTTCCATTTAAATCATGTCCACCTTCAATTTTAATGACTTTTTCCATTCATTTTCCCCCATTTCAAGGTAATGCCTATCTATTATAGCCTATTCAATCCGGATAATCTAGAAAAATATTGTAAATTCCAAAAGCCATCTATTTTAAATGTTTTTCCATCCAATTTGTGATTTCATTTAAACGACGCAAACGATGTTGAGGAAGTCCCGTACGTGATAAATCATGATTTTCACCATGGAACAAGCACATGCGAGCTTCAATATTCTGATCTAATAAAGCATTCAACATTTGTAGGCCTTCACAAAGTGGACAACGATAATCCTCATCAGAGTGAATAAACAATGTTGGTGTTTTCACATTACGTGCATATTTCAATGGTGAATGCCACCACAATTTTTCTGGATTTTCATCATATGTAGCAGATTGTTGATCTTGTGCAAAGTATGGCCCAATATCACTTGTCTGAGAGAATGAGATCCAGTTGGCAATACTTCTTTGACTAGCAGCACACGCAAAACGATCCGTATGACCAATGATCCAGTTTGTCATAAATCCACCATAGCTTCCACCAGTTACACCAACTCTGCTTGAATCAATTTGAGGATATGTTTCTAAGACTGTATCTGTAAACTGCATCAATTCATCATAATCAATCGTTCCATATTTTCCACGAATGTCCATAAACTCGTTGCCACGTCCATCTGAACCATGAATATTACAGAAGAATACAAAGTATCCCTTACTTGCCCACACTTGCATTTCATGATAGAACACTTTTCCATATACTGTTTTAGGTCCACCATGAATATCTAAAATAGCCGGATATTTTTTTGTTTCATCATAATCTTTAGGCAATAATACCCATCCTGTTAAATCTTCACCAAAATTAACTTCTACAGGATCTGCCACATATGTATCTTCCATTTTATTAAAATCAGATAATTGAACGGCTTTACCATCTACAACTTTATACAATTGTTGAAGACTTGCCACATCAGCTCCAATAAAATATAATGTGTCATCTTCAAATGCGAAAGATTGAATTGTTCCTGACCATTCAAATACAAGTTCAATGTTTCCATTTTCTAATTTATACAAATTATTGTGATCATAGATCGTAGAAACAAAATATAACGCATCTTTATTTACTAGAGTCGCATTACCTGCAACTAAAGCACAATCTGTACCTACACTGTTTCCAACACATTCTTGCCAATCAGCAATTAAATTAAAGTCCTGATCAAAGAATTTTGGATTCTCATTCAAACCATATTTTTCATGTGTGCTTGCGATAAGAACCAATTTACCATCCACAAAATCAAAACTTTGAATACTTCTTTCCTTAGCATCTACAACTGTACTTACAGAACCATCATATTTATAAAGATTTTCATATAAAGCTTGTTTTCTTGTCCAATTTTGTCCTGTATAATACAAAGCACCATCATGAATCTTTGCGTTTGACACATCAAAAGTACCTTCTGTAACGCAAACAAGTTCTTTTGTGTCTAAATTATATGTATATAAATGCGTACGATGTTTATTGGTGATTCCCTGACCATTCATATAGAAAGGAATCTCATCAAACACTTCATAATCACTTTCTTCTTCAACAAGTTTTTCTTTAGTCATCAAAACCAAAGTATTCTCGTTTAAATATCCCAAAACATTCATTCCTGGTTTATCAAAGCGAGCAATTTCTTTGGCTTCTCCACCATTCAATGCCAAACGATATAAAGATGTAGATTTTTCAATATTCTTACGATTTCCACAGAATAGAACCGAATTTTCATTTTCAATATAAAACCCTGCTTCTTTACCAAAAGAAGTTAAATCATATACTTTATCGTCCTTTACGCATTTTAAAGTATATTCATAAGCATTGTCTTTTTCAGCTGCTACTCCATCAACAAAAACTTTTACTCCATCTTTCACTTTTAAATTTCCATAAAAGTGATAAGACAATAAATCATTAATTTCAACTGACTTCATATATTTCCCCTCCAAATTATGCAAAAAGCAGGCTTATAGCCTGCTTTATTTAAAAACTTTAATTATTCAGCTTTTCCAGCAGAACCAAAGAAGTTTTCCATCATTTCTTTACATAATGCTGTGATTGCATCAGCACCTGGTTTTAATAATTTACGTGGATCGTATCCTTTTCCTTCTTGGTCTTTTCCAGCTTCGATGTATTTACGAGTTGCTTCAGCAAATACTAACTGACATTCAGTATTAACGTTAACTTTAGAAACACCTAATGTGATAGCTTTTTGAACTTGTTCACGAGGGATTCCTGAACCACCGTGTAATACTAATGGTTTTCCGTTTGTTACGTTTTGGATTTCTTCTAAACGATCAAAGTTTAATCCAGCCCAGTTTGCAGGATATTTACCGTGGATATTTCCGATACCAGCTGCTAAGAAGTCTACACCTAAGTCAGCGATAGTTTTACATTCTTGAGGGTCAGCTAATTCACCAGCAGATATGACACCGTCTTCTTCTCCACCGATTCCACCAACTTCACATTCAATTGATAATCCTTTTGAGTGTGCTAAGGCGATCATTTCTTTTGATTTTTCTAAGTTTTCTTCAAATGCATAGTGAGAACCATCGAACATTACAGAAGTAAATCCTGCTTCGATAGCAGCTTTTGCACCTTCATATGAACCGTGGTCCAAGTGTAAAGCTACAGGAACTGTAATTCCCATTGCATCGTGGATTTCTTTTACCATAGCAGCAACTGTTTTGAAACCACACATGTATTTAGCAGCACCTTCAGATACTCCTAACATAACTGGTGATTTAGCTTCTTCAGCAGCAGCTAAGATAGCTTTTGTCCATTCCAAGTTATTGATGTTGAAAGCACCAATCGCATAGTGCCCTTCGTGAGCTTTGTTGATCATTTCAGTAGCAGATACTAACATTACTCTATTCCTCCTTTAAACATTTCTGTCATAACTATTCTACTCCATAACGCCTAATTTGAAAAGTGAAATTATTAACTAACGACGTGATTTTCCGGATAATTCAACTGGTTTGGACAAAGTACGAATTCTTTCTAGAATTCTTAGACTCGCAATTGTATTATTCGGTTTATTCACAAGACGATACTGCTGTTCTAGTTCTTCCATTGAATAATTTGATGTAAAGTATGTTTTCATTCCTTTATTCATACGCTCATCTAAAACAGGAAGTAAGATTTCATCTCGCGTCCATTGCGTAATACTTTCAGCTCCAATATCATCTAAAACCAAAACATCACTGTAGCGTAAATGGTTCATCACCCTTTGACGATATTCATTATCTGTCATAAACTGTTTCAATTCCTGAATCAATAATGGAACCTGTACAAAAGAAACACTCTTATTATTTTTGGCATAGTAATTACAGATTCCCTTCATTAAATAAGACTTTCCAGTCCCTGGATTTCCATATAAATACACACCTTGATTTAGTGGTATACTACTCACACTTTGGGTATAAGCTGCCATATAATCTTTTTCTTTGGCAGCACTTAAAAAGCAGGCATCATTTAAATCGATTAAATAATCATTTAAAGACATATGAGAGAAGCGAAATTTACTTTGATGAGCCAATTGCTGATCTCGTTTTTGTTCATACTGACAAGAAGCATAATATTCATTCAAGAAACCAGAATCGTCAATTTTTAATTTTGTAGCCTTACCACGAATCTTCTGTACACAATAATCCAATCCTTTACAGTTTCTACATGCGCTCACACTCTTGATCCACTGCAACAAAACGCCACTATTTTCTTCTACAAAAGATGCATCTAAATGATTCTGTTCAAGAAATATTTGAATCCATTCATTCTCTTTTAAACGAGCAATATTCTTTTGTCTTTCCATCATTTGCTCTTCTGAAAGTTTAATATTTAAATTCACTACAACTTACCTTCTTTCAACATCTTTTGAAGTTCTAACATCTCCTGTTGGATTTGCGTATCTGATTTTTCTTCCTTTTGCGTATAGAACTTCTCATCAAGTACAACCTTTTCTTCTTTTTTCTCTCTTTTATTTTCTGTTGGCGCTTGGTTGATAATTTCCAATGCTTTCTTCCTAGAATCCACGCCTAGGCGAACCCAGCTTGCCGCAACTTTTTCAACGTAATTTCTAGAAAATTGTTGATGTGTTTGCTGCAAAGTATATTCAATCAAAGTATTCACAACTTCAACTGAAAGCTGGAATTGTGTGCATAAACGTTCAATCAATGACTGATCCGATTTCACAACAGGAATACCATTTTGTTTATTCTGCAAAAATTTAACAGGTGGCATCTGATATGGATCTTTACTTGTTTCCATAACCTTACGATTACGCATAACCATCTCTTTTAATTTGTCCAAATCAAATACATGTGTTGAAGGATTAATACTTCTTTGCACGTATCTACGCATATCTTTGGCATCAATTCCATATATTTGTGCCATCTGTGCAATACGATCTAAATTTTCATTAGTTCGATAACGTACCGGAAAAACACGATCCATCCCTTTGAAGAGTGTCGCAAAATCAAAATCATATTTTTGTTTGATTGTCGGTTTCACCTTTTCGTACGCAATCTCTTTAGATTCGTTCCACGAATCTAAAATTGAAACATCCAAAGGACTTTCTACTTTGGTATATACAGAAGAAATCGTCTTATCTTTATGAAGCATTGCCTTTATTTTATCAAAACACTTTGATCCTACACTTGCCAAATACAATCTTGAATACGTATCATGACATAAAAATTTATCTGGTAATAATGGAGCATACAATAAAATCAACATGTCATCTTCATGAACATAGGTTTCAATTAAATGATATTGCTCTAAATAATTTCGTGCCTTATCAAATTGTGAAGCATTTATATTCAACAGTAAATATACGTCTTCTAATTCAACAGAATTTTGAATAGAACCTAAAAATTCATATAGACAAATTGAACTTTTACCCATCAAAGGACCATACAACAAATGCAAAGATTGTCTTTGTTCAACAGATAAATGTTCTATGCAACGCACTTCAATCGCCATGTACCTTCTCCTCTTTTAATGCTTCTTCTATTTGTTTATGCAGCTGTTCTACTGTACCATTATTTTGCAGTACAATATCACTTTTTGCCATCTTCTCTTCCGGATTCATCTGTGATACAAGTCTTGCCAAAGCTTGTTCCCTAGTAAAATTGCGATAGGTTTGTAGGCGCGATAAGGCTACATCTAAATCAGCCACAACGCACCATATTGAGTCAAAATGATCTTGTGCAGAAATCTCAAATAAAATTGGCATTTCCACAAAGACAATCGAACTCTCTTGTTCATAAATCCATTTATGCATCTGTTCAAAAATCAAAGGATGCAAGATGGCTTCCACTTGTTTTCTATGTTCTGCCTTAGAAAACATATATGAAGCTAAACTTTCCTTAATGATCTGTCCATTTGAATCCAATTCAACAATACGCAAATCATTTAATTTCTGATAACCCAAATTTCCCTTTTTTAATAAATCCGCATTGACCTGATCACAATCTAAAACAGGATATTTTTTTCTTAAATATCGAGAAATCTCACTCTTTCCTGAACCCATAGATCCAGTGATTCCTATTACTTTCTTTTTTGACAATTTGGACATAGATAAGTCCCCCTTTGTGATACAGTTAATTTTTTAATAGCATGATGACACACTTTACATTGTGTTTGATCATGTACATTCAAATAGAGTTGAAAACGTCCCGTTACCCCTAAACTTGAGGTATAAGAACGGATGGTTGTTCCACCAAAACGTGTAGCTCCCTGCAAGATTCGCTTTGTCTGAAAAACTATTTTCTCACAATCTTTCTTTGAAAGCTTTGAGGCACGGCTTCTAGGATCTAATCCTGAGGCAAAACATATCTCATCCGCATAAATATTTCCAACACCTGCCATAATCGATTGATCTAACAGGCAGGATTTCAAATTTCGTTTTAACGAATGAACACAGGTATAGAAATACATTCCATTCACTCTTTCATCCATATAATCATATCCAACATTTTTAAAACAAGGATATGCATGAATATCTTCTTTTTTAGGATACAAATACATTCTTCCAAATTTTCTTGTATCATGATACGACATATAGGTTCCACTATTTAATTTAAATACTATATGAATATGTTTATTCTCACAAAGCATATTATAAAGATAAAATTTACCTTCCATTCTTAAGTGAACAACTAGATCATAGTCATCCAGACCAAAAATCAAATATTTTCCAAGTCGATTAAACGAATGGAATGTTTGCCCAATTAATTGATTTTTAAAAGTTTCTACTTCTACATTATCAATAATCTTAGGATAATATATCAATACATCTTCAATTGAAACATCTTTAATTTGTGTTTCCAACGTACTTAATACGGTTTGTACTTCTGGTGCTTCCGGCATTATTTTGCCTCATACCATGACTTTCCAACACTAATACTTGCCTTTAATGGAACCTTTAATTCCATTGCACTTTCCATTGTTTCTTTGACAAGTTTTTGCATCAAGTCCAATTCTTCATCTGGCACTAAGAAAATCAATTCATCATGGATTTGAAGAAGCATTTTTGATTTTACATCGGCATCCTTTAAAGCTTGATCCATTTTCAACATCGCAATCTTGATCAAATCGGCTGCACTACCTTGAATTGGTGCATTCATGGCAGCTCGCTTACCGAATTCTCGTGTCATAAAATTCTTATCGTTGATTTCAGGAATCTCTCTTCTTCTGTGGAATAATGTTTCGACATATCCATGTTCCTTACAGAAATCAATCAATTGATTCATATATTCGTGAATCTGAGGATAACTTTCAAAGTACATCTTCATAAATTCACCCGCTTCTTTTCGTGTGATATTTAATTGTGAAGATAAACCAAATTCAGTTTGTCCATATACAATACCAAAGTTAACTGTCTTGGCAATTCTTCTTTTATGTTCATCTACCTCTTCTGGTGAACACCCAAAAATTAAAGTTGCCGTTTTTGTATGAATATCCAAACCTTCATTAAACGCTTTTATCATGTGATCCTCATTGGCCATATGTGCCAACATTCTTAATTCAATCTGCGAATAATCAGCAGACAATAAGTGATAGCCATCTTCGGCGACAAACGCCTTACGAATTTCTTTACCTAACTCATCCCGAATACTAATATTTTGTAAGTTTGGTTCACTACTTGAAAGTCTTCCAGTTTGCGTCATTGTCTGATTAAAAGAAGTATGAATCTTTTGATCCGAACGAATATGTTTTTTCAAACCATCAATATATGTACTGGATACCTTCGCAATTTTTCGATACTCAAGAATATCATCAATGATTGGATGTTTTCCACGAAGCTTCTCTAATACATCTGCAGATGTTGAACGTTTTTTTCCACCTGAACTTAAGTTCAACTCATCAAATAAGACATTCGCCAATTGTTTTGGTGAATTGATATTAAAAATCATACCTGCATGTAAGTAGATTTTTTGAGCAAGAGCATCCAATTTCTCATTTAATAAAGCTCCATACTCATCTAAAAAACTTTCTTGAATCGAAATACCTTCTTGTTCCATTGAAAACAAGACATGTGTTAATGGCATTTCAATATCTTCATATAAAGACAATACATTTTCTTCTTTTAAAGAAGCACGAAGCTTGTCCTTTTTTTCATATAGTTGCTGAGTCAAACTATGATAGATCGCCTTTTCTCTTTCCAAACTATAAGCAGGCTCCTCTTTTGTCTTCTTAGATACATCATGGAAAGATTCTGGAAGGTGAATTTGAAGTGCTTCTAAGACTGCATCACTATCTGTTGCGGTAGAATTCAATAAGAATCCAGCAATATGTAAGTCATTACTAAAAGTATTCCATTTAAATCCATAGCGATCTAATAAATGCATCATTTCCTTTGTATCCCATGTACTCACTTCTTTTGTTTCCAACAATGTTTTAAAGTTTGTATCCTCTAATGCATGTTCTACTGAAATATAATAAACAGTTTTATCTTTTGGAATCATAAAACCATACAATTTTTGATCTAAATAAGGCTCTTGAGTACATACTGGCATAACCATAACGTCATCCATATTTTCAAATTCAAAATGGTCCACTTCTTTTAAAGGCCATTTTTCCTCTTTAGTCTGTTTCGTACGATTTACCAATGATCGCATTTCATATTTTTCATAGAATGCATTCACATTATCTTGAATTCCTGTAAACTCACAATCGCATAATTCAAATGGCAATTCCATCTTTGTATAAATAGTAGCCAATTCTAAAGACATGAAGGCATTATCTTTATCTTTTTCTAGCTTTTCTTTTAATTTTCCTTTTACTTCATCAATATGAGCATAAACATTTTCTACAGTGGAATATTGATTCAATAAACGCAAGGCTGTCTTTTCACCAACACCGGCTACGCCTGGAATATTATCGGCTGTATCACCCATTAATCCTTTCATATCAATAACTTGACTTGGAGTAATTCCATACGTATCCATTAAATTTTGTTCGTCCATTAGATCCATTTCACTTAAGCCCTTTTTCATCAAAAGAACATGTGTACTTGAATCAATCAACTGTAATAAATCACGATCACTAGTCAGAATTGTAGTTTGAACATCTTTGCAGCATTTGGCCATACTTCCAATAATGTCATCAGCTTCATAACCTTCTTGTTCATAACGTTTGATTCCAGCCGCATCCAAGTATTCTCTAACAATTGGAAATTGAACAATCAATTCTTCATCCAATGGTTTTCGTGTTCCTTTATACGCTTCAAATTGTTTGTGTCTAAACGTAGGTTTTCCTGCATCCCAAGCCACTAAAATCTTATCTGGTTCAATAATGTCAATTGCCTTGTTCAACATCATCACAAAGCCATAAACCGCATTGGTTGGAATGCCATTGGATGTAGTCATTCTATGTGTATATAACGTTGCATAATATGCACGAAATAGCATGGAGTTTCCATCTAATAATAATAGTTTTTTCATACGCGTACCTCTTTTCTTCTATTTTAACATATATGAAAAGAAGGAAACGAATCCCTGACTCATTTCCTTCGAATATTTTGCATTTTCAACTTTTCCATCCGCTTAAATCGAATATCTTTGATTGTCGCATATCGCATGAATACTGTAATAATATAGATCAACACGAATATAGCCACACCATTAAAAATCAATGTCAAAGCTTCAACGTGAATAAACCATTTCACAAAGCTCATTGTGAGATATCCGAAGATCTTTGCGCCAAAAAAACAAATTAAATCATTCGCAAACATCATTAGGAATACAATACCAAATTGTACCCAGTGATCTTGATCCATCGCTTCTTGAAAAAAGCCAATAGCCCAGCCAAACAAGCCAAACAAAAGCATCTTAACAAGCCAGTCTGAAGTAAAAAACATTCCCACACAAAGGCCACATAAACAAGCATATAGAAACCGATTTAAACTTCTTTCATGAAACACTACTAATAGACATCCACAAAAACATAGATGGCTAACTAAAGATAGTGAGGAATATGTAAAATCAACGCCAAACAAAGAAGCAATCAATTGATCTAACATAGCTAGAATGGCTAAGAAAATAAATGAATAACGTTCCTTATTTATCATTTACTCTCCTCTTTTCCAATCACAAGACAATAGTCAAAACTTTTCATATTGGATACAGGTGATACATAGACAGTTGAAATAATGGAGTCATCATTTAAAGATACATCTTTTACTTCACCTATCAAAATTCCACTCGGATAGTTTCCACCCTTACCACTTGTCGCAACTTTTTGTCCTTTTGTGACAATCGCATCATTGTCAAATAAAGATACTCGATATGCCTTTTTTTCTGTATCATACGATTGTAAAACACCTTCTACACTTGTACCATCTTCCAAAGACATCTTTATCGCAATATCATTACTTAAATGCTGGCTTGTCAACAATTGTACAGTGCTCGTCATTGTTTGAACACTTTCAACCAAGCCAATGGCACCATCACTTGTTGCCACAAGCATATTCTTTTCTACCCCTTGTTTTTTGCCAGCTGAAATTGTCACTGTCTGCAACCACGAATCACTTGAACGTTCTAAAACAGATACACTGATTGTTTTAGCATCCCCAAATCCGCCTTTCATTTCAAGCAACCCTTCAAGTTGTTTATTTTTATTTCTTTCATCTTCATATGCCGTCTGATAATTCTTTTGTTCTGCCAATTGTTTTGACAAATATTCATTATCATCATAAGCATGCCAAAGATTCGCAAAATCATTAACTGCATTTCCGATTGAAGACAGCGGATATTGAATTAATCCATATTTTAAGTATGTCCATGCACTATATCCAATATTCGTGATGGAGTTTTGTCTTAAGCCAAACATTGCACATGCTAGTATACATAAAACGACAATTGTCGTAAGTAATCTTTTTTGAATTCGAGTAAATTTACGCATAATATCCCCCAAACTAACTTATATTATAGCGATAAAGCCTCCTTCTTTCAATCGAGATATTTATGCTCTTTAAACGAATAATATTGATTTTGTCCTACAATAATGTGATCAATTAAATTCACTCCCATTGTCATTGCGACATGAACCATTTTATAGGTTACCTCAAAATCTGCTTTGGATGGTGTACAATCACCAGAAGGATGATTATGGGCAATCAAAACGGAGTTTGCGTTTTGAAGAAAAGCCTCTTTAAACACTTCTCTAGGATGTACTACACTTTCATTCAAGGTTCCCTTAAACAAAACACGATGAGAAATGAGTTTACTTTTTGTATCTAAATACAGAGCAATAAAACATTCTTGTGGCAAAGAGCCATACTCAAATTCAAACCATTCAATCACATCTTCAGGTCTCATAATGGAGGCATGATATACCTTTGATCTAATGACACGTTTACTGAGTTCCACACTTGCCAGAAGCTGTAAAGCTTTAACTTCTCGTATTCCTTGAATCTGCATCAATGTATTTACATGCATTGACATTAATTTTGATAAACCTTCACTTTCTTTCAATACATCGGATGCAATTTCGAATACGGAACGATTTTTATTCCCGCTTTGAAGAATCAAGGCAACCAACTCTAAATCGCTCAAAGATTCTAAGCCATAGCGTAGCGCTTTTTCTCGTGGGCGCTGTTCCACTTCCATCTCTTTTACCTTCATATACTCTTATACGAAAAAAAATACACTTTTTTTAATTTATTTTACTTTTTTGCTTGCAAAGTACAGAATCACATGGTATATTATTTAAGCGTCAAGCAAACATGGCGGTTGTGGTGAAGTTGGTTAACACAGCGGATTGTGGCTCCGTCACGCGCGCGTTCGAATCGCGTCAGCCGCCCCACTAAGATTTTTAAGCTTCGAGAGATCGAAGCTTTTTTATTTACTTTTTTTAAATTTATTTGTATATTAGGAACATGAAAAAATTATTACTCATACTTTTAAGTCTTACATTATGTGCGTGTCAAGCACCAACAAAGAGTACAACTTCGACTTCAAAAAAAGCTTGTGATGTAACAAGCGAAGAAGAAAAGTGCAACGAAAAAGACAATACTAAAACAAATTTTAATGAAATTAACTTTGATGAAGCCATTCAATACTTCACTCAAGAAAAATCGGGTGTTTTATATTTCGGATTTTCAAGTTGTCCTTGGTGCAAAGAAGCTAAACCCATTTTAAAGAAAGTCGCAAAAGACAATGGAATCGACATCCAATATGTAAAAGTAAGAGACGAAGAAAAGAATCGTCTTTATACAGATGAGCAAAAAGCGATTATTGAACCATATATCCAAGATTATATGTCAAATAACGATGAAGGTATTCTAACCTTATATGTTCCTCTAGTGTTGGTTGTAAAGAATGGAAAAGTCATTGATGGACATGAAGGAACATTAGAAAGTCATGATGCGACCGAAAGAAAAATGACAAACGATGAAAAAGAGCAACTAACAAAAATCTATACAAAATTAATGAGTGAAGCAAAATAAACTAGCTTCACTCATTTTATTTTCTTCGTATTTTGACTTGATCATCCAAATTCAAATGTCCAATCAATAAACTAGAGTTCACATCATGCATCTTATAGTTTGATACAATTTGTTTGGAATCAAAATTGGCGTAGCAATATTTGCATCCGTGTAAACATGAATTATAAGCACCAACATCCACCATATTCACACAATGGCAGTCCCTTGCTTTCCACTCTTTAAAAAGCTTGCCCGTTCTTTCAAAAGCATATTTAATGCTGATGCAGCAATCCTTTTCATCACCAATATGATATTTATTTTCCATACAACTAACAATCTTCATATCATTCTTTTCAAAAGCTTCTTTTAACTTAAGATATTCCTCATTAGAGGGTTCATGATAATCCAAATGATTATTTCTAACATTTTTATAATCATCCACAAAAGAGACAATCATTTTAGATACATATCCTTTTAACATTGCGCATAATTTATTAAAGGCACGAACATGATAATCAACATTATATTTGGAATTCAAAAGGATTGGATCATATCGCACACATACATTTTCTTTTCCTAGATAAGAAGACAGTTTTTGAACACACGCAATGATTTCTCCTTTATCAGGCACTTGAGGTTCCATATCTTTAAAGTATCCAGTGATGGTGACTTGTAACTGAATGGGCACAGAAAATACATGTATTGTATCAAGCAATGGCAATGGATTTTTTGTACAAAAAACAATCATATCTACATCAGATACAAAGATACGACTGACAAGTTTTGGATTAAAAGGATTTCTTACATCAAAATATCCTTCATTCCAGCGGTTCACAAACCAATCCATATAATATGCTACAATATCTGTTCTTCCACTCGCATTAATAATCATAGTTTTATTAAACTAAGAAACAAAATAATAGTCAATATAAAAAAAAGTCATCCTAAGATGACTTAAATTTATAAATGGCGGTCCAGATGGGACTCGAACCCACGATCTCCTCCGTGACAGGGAGGCATGTTAACCACTACACCACTGGACCAATATTTAATTTTAAATGGAGCAGATGAGGGGATTATATAAATACCTCATATCAATTGATATTTGATGTTATTTGCATCATTATCTACGTGTTTTGATAGCACTTTGTTGTTTTGTACCCCAAAATGTACCTCACTGCTTCACGCAAGAAAGATAATACAGTATAAACCATATTATGTCAAACAATTTTTTATATTTTTTTATTTTATTCAATTTCTGTTAACGGTGTTGGATCAACCCAAACACCACCAATCTTGACAATATTCTTTTGAACATTCACTGCATCGACTCTGATTCTAGATACGTAGACTACTGCATTTGTGGTATGCAGTACATTGTCGTTATATCCGTCTGAGTTTGGCACTTTGTCGACCAATCGAATTGGAAACCAACCGCCTAATTGAGATAAGTAACAACATAAATCATCACCAATCTTTTTCAAGCCTTGATTACCAATTTTCATATGTACAGATGTAACATAGCTACCTTCATGCAAAATTTGGTCGATAGCTTCTGCGCTAGACTGTGTGGCGCCAACTGGCACATGAGGGTCTGTATCAATACCAGCATCATTAGTCCATCCAATCGCCACTCCATTACGATCAACACGATATGGATATTTTGTTCCTTTAATTACTCTACCAATAACACCTGACCAATCACCTTTTTTAACTGTAGAAGTTCCGTAGCAATTCACACTCAATGTGTTTGTACAGATAGGTAAATTAACTGAATATTTTTCTCCACTTGGAGTTGTAGGTTTTGGTGTTTCAACCTTTCCATCTAACTTTGCATTTACTTCATTAGCCAATTGTGGCATACGTGCTTCCAACCATGCTCCAGGGCATGATGTAGCCGCAAACATTTTGTGCATAGTCAATGATCCGCTAGAATTTCCTGTATAGTTCAATCTAAATCCATATCGTTTACAAATATCAACACATAGATTCACCAAGCTATCCCAAGTAGCTTGCGTCATTTCTCCAGTTGCGTTATTAATGTTTCCACATTCAATTGTAATTGATTGAGAATCATTCAACCAATTTGAACTTGTCCATGCAGCATTTTCTTCATCAACACTGCATGCAATGTCTCCATTAATTCCAATACAATAATTGGAAGATGCTTGACGAGTATTTCGTGCAAAATAATCTGCACATTGTTTACCACTCCATGCCGCAGCCATGTAGTGTGGAGTGATTTTACAAACCTTATATCCAAAACGACCATCATAATGTTGTGATGTTCTGTTACAATATGTTGCTAATCCGGAATATGACATTCTTCATCTACACCTTCTTCCTTGCCATTGCTTAATTCTTCTTTTGCTTCTTCTGATAGATTCTCATAATCTACTACTTTTTCTTCATCATTCATTATTATTCCTCCGGTACACTAATTTCAGGTAATCCGCCAATACTAGTCAGCAACGAGACGATGCCTGACAAAACCGCTGACGAAATTACAACTCGCCAATCAACGGCTTCCAATAATGCAGATGCTCCAATAACACCAACAGCAGTTTGAGCAATTGTCTTTAATGCTCTGATACTTGCATAATAGCCATATTGAATCCACCATTCTTTACTATATTTTTTCATTTTCAAATACCTCCTATCCTAATGATAGTATTTAAATCGTTTGTACACTGTACAAAATAAAAGACCGTATTTAACGGCCTTATTGATACATATTAAACATGTCTCGTATGTGTGTCTTAATCATTGTTTTTTCTTCATCTGAATCAACGCATCCATGAATCATAGTTACGATTTGTTGCATACATTTCATAGTCTTATCTAATTCACGATGAGACTTTTCCAAATCCATCTCACCTTTTGTACGCTTATATTCTTCTTTGAACGCTTTATATTTTTTCAAATGTTCTGCAAGTTTATAAACAATATCTTCTGTTTCTGGATCATGAATATTATATCCATCATTATCTTCTTTTAATCGGGCTACAGTTGAAACTCCATCTTTTCCTATCTCAATTTGATATTTATTTCTCATTGCTTCTATAGTTTCAATATCTTTGATATTATCTAAAGCTTGAGATAATGCATGGAAATAAGATTCTGCATATCCATATTTCTCTAACATGTTTACTGACTCATGCATTATCTTCTCATTAACTTCCATTGCTTTATGCATATTTTTCACCTACGCAATCTTTTTAATAATGATGTTTGCATTTTGGACAGACAAATCCAAGCCACTGTTATTTGCTAATGCAATTGTATAAGATGCGCCACATGGAACTTGAATTAGAGTGTCTCCACTTACATTTCCATACGCACTTGCAGTTGCAACAGTATAAATAGATTGTGTTCCACCAATTGCTTCTCCGTTTTGTTCAAGCACTAAAGAAGCTTGTCCTGTCGCTGCACTCGTGATATCCGCAGTATAAGTTACTTCATAGATACCTGACTTTGTTAGTGTAAACAATCCACTTCCTAAATCATGTGCCAACCATCCTTTACATGGGCACTGGCATGACTTGCTTCTTACACGATCTGTAGGAAACAATACATTATTTGAATTATCGACTGTCTGAACAGCCGTAGCAATACTATTAATCATTTCTTTTATCCTCCTATTAAAATAGGGATAGCCTTTCGACTATCCCGTTAAATCCAAAGGCAATTGCCTAATCACATATGTGCTAGATTATAAGTTGTTGTAGCCATTACATCCACATCCGTTGTTATAAGCGTAATATGGTGAACATGTAATGTAAGCTGGTTTTGGTGTTGGTTGCAAAGTATTAATGATATTTGCAGATTGTGCCTGTTGACTTAATTGGAAATTAGCCGTCAATAAATCACGGTCACGATCAGCTAAACGATCACGTAATTCTTGCATAGTGTTTGCATTGATCAACGCACGTGTTGCTTCACCTTCTGAATGAATTGCTGTTGTAATGTCACAAGTGTTTTTGAAACTTTGAGCATTTACATTGTCAATTGCTCGTTGAGTGTTGCAGCAGCATTCTTGTTGCTGAGCTTGCAAGTTTTGAAGTCCTAACTGATTAGTATAGCGACTTTCTAGTACGTCTCGTTGAGTTTGGCAACCTGTTTGAGATACATTTGTGTTTGTGTTAAAAATGTCTCGTTTAATGAATTCTTCATTTAATAAAGAATCATTTGTTAGGTTTCCGTTGCCATATCCTCCATATCCAAATAACACGAAGATTAGCAAGATCCAAATCCACCAACCTCCGCCGTTTCCAAAGCCGTCATCTCTTTCAGCTAAGTTGTAAGTTGGTTGAATTCCCATTCCATTTTCCATCATATATGTTCTCCTTTCTTTCTATAATAACGGTTTATCCGTTGTTACCTAATTCCAAACTGTTTTGCCATTTGTTGCAGTTGTTGCTTTTGTTGTGGATTTAAATTACCCATCATCTGATTTAAAATCATTTGTGGATTTTGACCACTGTTCATAAGCATTTGAAATTGTTGAAATGCTTGTGGATTTTTCTGTGACAACATATTCATTAACATTTGTTGGGGATTTCCCATATTCATCATATTCATTGGATTCATATTACCCATAATACTTTTTAAAGGATTCATTTTGTTTGTGCTCCTTTCTTTGGTTGCTCATTAGCTTGTTTTGGTGGTTTGCTTAATGCACATATCAAATCATCTAATTTCTTTTCGATTCCATTTACACGATTTTCTATACTGTTAGAAGCATCTTCAGTGATTTCTTCAAATTTAAATTTTTTAAATGTTCCATCTAAAGATTTCATATAAAAAATAGATTTATTGTTATCAAATAAAATCGTTGGTAAATTTGCATTCGCAAAGTTTCTAGCTTCCTGCTCATCGTTCACCCATTTTCCATTAAAATCAAAATTACCTTGTTGTTGTGGTGTAATCTGATTATTAATGTTGATAGGTGGAATATTTGCATACTGTTGTACTTGCTGAATTTGTTGATCTATCATTTGTCTTTGTTGCATCAAACTGTCAATTCGTGCTTGTGCTGGATTATAATTGTTATACATTTTAACCACCTCTTTACGATTTAATTATATGTTTACGTAATAAATAATTTAATACTCGAATAATACTCATAAAATACCCAAAATAAAATGAGCAACCATTATAGATTGCTCATATATTTATCGAACATTTTTCTTGCTTTGCATACTCTGTTCCTTATGGTTTGTACTTCCACACATAATGCATCTGCAATTTCCGTGCATGACATATCATACACGTATCTCATAATCAAAACCTGTTCATATTTCTTTCTTAATCCAACAGATTTGATAAGTATTAATGCATCATTAGGACGTATTTCTTTTAATCTGTTAGCTTTGTTAATATAAACCACCGCCTTAATTAAATTCGTTGGTTTGAATTAGCTTCGCAAGAACAATTATTCACATGATCATCTTTCCAATAACCACGACAAACAATAGTAGAATAAAGAACAATAATCACTAGGATTAAAACCGTAATAATCGTTCTACTTGTTTTATAGTTTCTTTCAATTAATTTTGAACAAAAACCATAAATATTATCTACTTTTTCTTCTACATTCTGAAGTTTCTTGTTTGCATCTTTAATATCCATTTTTATTACGTTCCTCCAACGCTTCTACACGATTAAACAAAGTCTTTATTTGTTGTTTTAGTTCTGAAAGCTCCACTTCCATTGAATTGCTTCCTTTTTTTATTTCTGAAATTGAATCTTTAATATCACCTAAATCCGATTTAATATGTTCCAATTCATTCTTCAAAAATGCCATATTGGATATTTGCTCTCCATCCATCTTGCGTGTGCCACGATTATACGTAATAAATGCAATTACAAGCATGCATGCAGAAATAATAACACTAAGATATTCACCACTCATAGAAACATCACCTATTTATTAATAATAGAATCAATTTGTTCTACACTAATCCATCCAATAGAAGCGAACATTTCTAAATCACTCTTTGTAAATAAGCCTAATTCATAATACGATTTAATTAATTCATAACTCATACTACTTCACCCCATTCAATTGAGCTTTTAATTGAGCAATTTGTAACATTAATTGTGCATTAATCTTATCTTGCTCAGTTGGTACTGCTTTTGGCTCTTTGATTGTTGGCTTTTCTGCTTCTGCAACCTCAATCACTTTACCTTCTACAAATATGTAGTTATATCTTCCGTGTTCATCAACTAATCCTTTTTCTAGATATTGGCTTTGTGCGTGTGCGTATTTATCACCTTGTCCTTGGTCAATTTCTGTCATAGTTGACATTTCTTCTTCTGATAAGAAAATATCTGAATTAATAGATGTGATGTATCCATCTTGTAATGATACGTATACTTTATATTCGTTGTTCATGATTTCCTCCTTAGTAGATTTCTGCGTCAATAAATACCTGTTTCAAAATGATTGTCCAAGGTGTCATCTCTTGTGACATTTTAACTGTTCTTATCTCGTCTGTGCTATAATCGATTTCTGCCACACTTCCTATATTTGAGCCTGTACTATCAAAAGCTCCGCCTTTTAATGTAATCGTTCCTTTTACTCTTAATTTAGTTTCAAATACACACCCTAGTGGTAAGTAATAAGCTCTTGCATTGCTTATATCGCCTATATATCTTCTTAAAGGAACACAATAAATAGATGGTATGTATCTACTGAATCTTAGACATTTCTCCAATTCCTCTGCCGGATTAGGTGCAACAAATGACGTTGCTACTGTACCTTGCTCTACTTTTGCATACTTCAAAGTTAGTGTTCCACTTTTAGCTCTAATAACTAATCTTTTTATACCTTTACTAAATGTAAATGTATTTAATCCGTTATTCAAAGTTCCTATTTCTGTAGTTGAAGAACCATCAGATGGTCCTACAGATACTGTAGCAGTTCCACTTACACCAACGGCATAAACTTGAACGGTGATATCTCCATCGACCGGAGTTTCTAACTGTTGAATTAAAGCTCCATTACTGTAAGTTGTTGGCGTGATTGTTACTGATTTATCTGAGTTAACTGTTAAACTATGCCCATACAAATACCATCTATCTACTGAATATACATTTTTTATTGTTTGAGCAACTGCACTTGTGTAGCTAGTTTCGCCCCTTTGATTGATTCTGAAATCCGGATTAATCAACAAATTCGGATTACTAAATTTATTTCCTAAATAATTAGCTAGTTGCGATAATGAGCCTTTTTTCAATCCTGCGCCATTATGCACAGGCAATAAGCTTGTATCTGTAAAACTAGGTAATGCGTCTAACTCTGTGACTTGTTTTCCTGCCATGTTATTCCTCCTTAATTTTATATTTCCAATCCTTACCGACTTCTCCACTTGCTACCTCATAAGACCAATCGGCTAGGATTGTATTTCCTTTTTCATCCACTAAATCTTGAGCGCTTGTTGCGTTCAAATTCGTGGTAAAGTGGTTATTCATAACCATTTGATTCAAAGCATTATGTGATGTAGTTACAGACTTTATTTTCGAGACAAGCCACTGTATAGAAGCTTTGTCTTTGAATACGAAAGCCATATGCTAACCCCACATTGTATTTAAATCATTTGTAGTAATCGCAGTTAATTCTGAACTCTTAACATACGCCGATAAATCAATGTCTGTATTACCAATCTTTTCATATGTCTTTGTTTCTGCTAACCAAATATATTCATCATAAATATCTTGTGTCCCATGTGAATGTGCAACTAAATAGATAACGCCATTTGAACCCTGTAGCGGCAAACTCGTTACCTTTTCATATCTAATAGATGTAATATTTCCAACTGCCGAATTAATCAATGATTGCACTTGTGTCTGCGTTTGATATCCTTTGCCTGTCACGATTGAATCTACTTGCGTAGATGTTTGGAATCCACTGTCATTTGTTAATTGTGATACCTTTGTTGGTACTGTAACATCTACGGCTTTTGAGCTTGGTGTTAATTTCGTTCCATTTACCTTTACCGACTCAATTACATTCGCTTGAGCATCACTTGCAATACCACTTAACTTTTGTTTTTCTGCGCTTGTATAGTCATTTGTTGATAATCCTTTTCCACTTACGGCATCAACTTTCCCACCTAATGCAGTTTTAATTTTACTGATTAAGAGTGTCAATCCACTCTTATCTAAATATTCAATAGCCATTCTTTTTCCTCCTATAGACTATTCCATAATTCATCTAGTTCGGTTGTTGATACAGACGTTACAGAACCTTCTGCCATAGCTCCAATATCTTCCGGAGTATATACCGGTCTTGTTTCTGCTTTCGCCCATAAAGGAACGGTAGGGTCTATTTCTTCAACCTCTCCAATGATTTCATTACCATTTAATTTAGGCTTGTTCTTTAGCTTGTTGTAATCGGATGTACCTCCTCCATATTGTTCCTTGACTTCTAAATTCAAATCATCACTATTTCCATCTACTTCTATATCAATCTGTTCTGAGTCATCCTGAACATCCAACGTAACTTGATTCATTAAAATCATGTAATCATTTCCTTATCAAGGATTCTATGTACTGTAGTTGTAGCTATTGAGCTTGCTATCGCTAATCCATCTTGTGTTATAGCTCTTAATTGTACGTTAACTATCCCTTTCTTGAATTTAAGTGTTTCTTCTTGTGTTAATGTGATTCTAATTTCATCATCTTCAATTTCAATTTGAGACATATCTTTTCTTAAAAGAAATCCATCTTGCTCAAATGTAATGTAAACACTTTTTAATTCACTTAAATCTATATTGTTAACATTTATAACAATTGTCGGTGTTGTTCCTTGTCTCATAATCTCACCTATTCAACTTTATATCGCCAATCTGCTTGCAATATGTTATTTTCTTCATCTATCAGTTCAGAATCTATATCAATTAATAAAGGTGTATAAAAATGGTTATCTAATATCATTTCCATAATATTAGAAATCTGTATTCTTATCGCATTTCCAGCTGTTGAATAAATTGTTCCGTCATATCCTATACGAATATCCGTTATTTCAGTATTGGCATCAGGCAAGTTTCCTGAATCGAATAATTGATCTACTCTAGATTTCAGAACACTTAAATCCTCAAAACGTATGCCATACTTGGAAATCAAATCATTTAATTCTTTAATCCCTGAATCTTTGATATTTGTAATCGTTGTTACACCTGTATCACGTGCTTCTCTTATATCCTCCACTGCTTGATTGCACTTTTCGGACACTAATAAAAGCAGCATTGCAATCTCATCTCGTTCATTTTGATCTAATGAAGCAGATTTTGAATATATACTTTCAGGAGTAACAACTCTTGATAGTGTAGTAGCCCATCTTTTTTGAATAATTCCATCGTCATCTACAATAACCGCACTAACCACAAAATAAAGATCTCCTTTATTTTTTAATGCGTTATTAGGTACAATCCAGGCAAATTCACATGTATCATAGTAAGTGACTTTATCTGTGGTTATACTTGACCCGATAATGTTTTTTGAATCTCGATAATTAACTCGTATTAAAGCATCTTCCATTTTAAATATTTCTGAAACTGTATTGATAACCCTAAACCGAATATATTTAGAATCTTTATCGTATTGAACACCAAATACGTTTTCAGGATCAGGAATATAAATCTCACGAGTACGTGCATCAATGACAAGCGTCTCATTATCTACACCTGCATATGTATCTAAGTCAAAGCTTAAAGTTGCATTTAATTTAGCCATTTCTACCCTCCTCTTACTATCAATGTACCAGATAATGGTGTATCATGAATACCATTTGCCATTACTCGAATAGCCCAAGAATAAGTTCCAACTTCTAAATCATCTGTAGGACACCTGATTTTTAAATCATCTTTAATTTCAACACATTTAACCATTTTAGAATTTTTCATAATAACAAATAAACATTGATCTTTTTCTCCAGGTATAAATGTGTTTCCACTTTTGAAATTAAAAGATATTTCAGAAATGATAGTATCACCTTGACGAATAAAGATATGATCTCTTTTTATCTCCATGTATGTTCCTCCCTTCTACTTATATAGAATTGCCTTTTTCCATTCCAATCCATCAAAAACAAATAATCTACATAACTGATAATTACTTCTATTCTGTGTAACTGCTAATGAATAGCCACGTTTCCATCTTGTTCCATCAAACCTCCACACTTCCATATGTGTAAACGTTGTATTGAATTTAACGTTCACCCATGAAGATGTTCTGTCTAATGAATCTGTAACAAGTACTTGAATCGTTCTTTCTGTATTTTTTGGAACAGAATATAGCTTAAATTCTCTAGAATCAACTGTTTTTTGACTTGAGCCATCTTTGTATGTTACTGATTTAACATGTCCATCATCCGATGTATGTACAGTGAATTTCACATCATCTGTATTTCCACTACCTTTGATAATTTCAAAATCTACATAAGTTACATATATAGAAGCGTAGTTTTCCAATGTAGTGGCCTTTAATACCGTTTGTAACAATCTATTTCCGCTACAATCTGCCATATAAGGTTCTACATGAAATTCATATTGTGTTTTCTGAGTAAGACCAGTAAAAGAATAATTTCCATTTAAATTATTACTTACAAATTTTTCATTCTCTTTAGAATATAAACGTAATGTATATAAGTTATATGGATTCGTTTTCAACTTTCCAAAAATTGAAATGTCATTGTTTCCAACACCTGATATCCATGCATCATATGATGGTAAATCAATTAATGGTGTAGTCAATCTTGCTTCCCCCGATAAATTAGGAAAGCCTTGACAACTCGCATCCCATTCAAAATACAGTTGTCTATTGCAGTACATAGGTTCATTAATTTGTCCTAGATAATACCATCCTGAATCCTGAATATAATTTAAATCCCACCTTGAAATAGTTTTAGAAAGTCCTCCAAGAGTAACAACATTGTTTGCTTGGATTTTGAAGTTTCCAGTGTACTTAAACCTTACATCCGCTTTAAATTTTAAATCAGGATACGAACCTTCGTATCTCTCGTTGTAAGATTCAAACGTAAGTATTAAATACGGATTATAGGTTAACGTCGCTAAAATAGTCATACACTATTCCTCGTATTTGATATAGATATCCCCAGCTTTATCACCATCTTGTACAGTAGGATTTGTAGTTCCACTACGTACATTTACAGTAAGCTTTAATCGATCATCAAATTGTTTTTGATATCCTTCCAATGTTTTAATAGTTGTTTGTGCCTTTGCAATCGCATCTAACAGATTTTTAAAATCTTCTGTTGAATCAATACCACTATCTAACGCAAAATTCTTTACAACTTTAATTTTAAATGTGAATGAAGTTACAAATGTATTATCTGAACTCAATACAATTTCAGCGCTTACAATACCTGCTTCTGCTAGAATATTTGCAAACGTTTCTGTGTCAGAAAATGTAATTTCATAAGCATTCGAGTTTTCAAATCGTGATACACTAGTCGCATCCACACTTACATTTAATCCACTTGGTTTTTCAATCCACAGCGTAGCCGTTAATGATGAATCAGTTTCTGACGGTTCATCTACAATCACATCATCACTCACAAATACAATAAGTCCTCGTCCTGTATCTCCTTGAAGCATTTCCAACATTAAATCAGAGTTTTCTTTTGTAAGACTTACAGTTAAATGACTATATACAATCGCCATGTTATACCTCACTTTCTAATACAAGATCTAGATCTTCGGGAAGTTCTGTGATCAAGTTATATGTCAATTTGTTTAAATAAAATTTTTCCCTTTTTCCAAACTCAGTTTCTACATAAATCGAATCATTTAACTTTAACATCTGTGCATCAGGCACATTAGATGAAAATAGTTCTTCAAATTTAATAGAAGTTTCTGTTTTTGGTTCTTGCAGTTCTTTCTCCAAAGATTTTTTTGTCTGTATTCTAAGATAGTTCCTAAAATTCGCTTCATTTGTAAATACGCCCAATGCTGTTTTCTTTGCTTGTGAATCATCCGCAATCAATTTGATATCGGAATATTCTTTTACATCAATTCTGTGAATTTCATTCGTATCCCAATTACTAGCCTTGACAATCTCGTGATTTGGTAGAAGTCGTCCATTGTACGCTTTCGGTATGATTCCTGTAACTACATTTTCCATTGATTTTTTCTGAGTATATTCTGACATTTCTTTATTACTTATAAAGAAATCATTTGGTTTCAAATTGGAAGCGTAGTAATCTTGATTTCCAAAGTAGCAGTCATAATTGTTAAACATCGCAACATATCTGTTATTTTCACATTCGGGCCATCTGTTCATCATAGAATTTTCTTCTGTGCCAAACAAACATTGAATCAGATTATATCGAACCCAATATGCCGTTTGTGTAGAATCCACATCTTCAATCATCCATTTACACGCATTTCCAACTTCGGAAGTACCTCTATCAGCAACAATAACTTTGTTTCCGTTGCCGATACTTGTTGAACTAGTGTAGATGCCATAATATATGTTTCCATACGGTGCGATTTCATAGTTAGAACCATTATTAATGAACCACCATTTCTCAGAATTATCTGATGGACTTTCAGATAGACTTCCTAACACAACCTTTCCTGAATCCAATTTAAGCCATCTACATGAACATAAAGATAAAATTCCATATATATCTCCATATTTGTCTGACCCTACTTTTTTCAACATGAAAGTCTGTGCAGACGTTCTGTTTCTTTGATGTGTCTGTAATTGTACAGATGCATCTTCACTTGCACTTGGAACATCCAAACAATACCCACTATTCTGAACATTTCGGAAATAAACGATTTTTCCATCTTCTGCATTAACATTTTCATAATTTGCATATTCCCCATGACCATAAATTTTATAAGGATAATTGGGCCGTGAATTTGTAATAATCTCATTTGCGGTATTCACTGCATCTTGCCACGTACCACTCATAGTACGATCATCAAACACAAACACTTCTTTTTGGGAATCAAAGAACACATGTGTTGCATAGCATGTATATGTATCACTTTGTTTGTTGTATTTTGGATACGCAATTCTATATAGCTGAGGTTCTTCAAAATTTATATCTACTTTAAATACAGATTCATCACTGATTTCCATACCCATCAAATCACTTTTTGGAAATTCTATTTCTACGTACCAAACAGAATTTCTTTCAAATACTGCCTTAGCACTTATACAATGTTTTAAAATCACATCTCCATTACGTTCTTTCATTTGTGCATATGTTGTTTTTTTTCTAGAAAAGAATAAATGAATCATCTTTATTTCTCCCTATAATTACGTATAATTTCTGCACGAATAGCACCAATATCTGTTGTGATCAATACATTATTTGAACCATAATTAAACTTAAGTCCGTCAAACGAACCACTTGTTTTCAATGTGTCATATTTATACGTTCCATTTTTATAGTATGTTTTCATATAAGAATTCTCTGTATTGATTTCAACATACAAAATATCCGATGTACCATTGAAAGGATTTGTGATCGTAAAATCATTTCCATTACAATTTATCGTAATGTTTTTCGCATTCATAGAAGTGTTATATAAACGATAGATTGGATATGCTGTTTCATAATAATTCGCAAGTTCTACCTTTTTTCCACTTACAATATCGTATGGTCTTGAATACTTATTTACGTATCTGTAAGGTTCACAAATAAATGTGATTGTAAACTCGCTTGCTCGTCCAAAGTCTCTTGAATCCATATCAAACGTTACATTTTTTACCTTCCAATAATGTTCTCTATCATCACTAGTTAACTCCAATATTCCTTTATTTCCATTAAAATATTGTTGAATTTTATAGATACGATCTAAATATTCTTTCTTGCTATTTAAAACAAAGTTGCATTTAATAGGAATTTTGCGATCTTGATATACATCTGTATGACGATACGATGTAGTACCGTCACCAAGTGTAGATGTTTCTACAATTTCCTCTGCCATAGGAATAACAGGACGTTTGCTTACCTTTAATAAATACATAATATTTTGCGTATAACGCAGTTTATTTTCAGGTGTAAATCTAAAATGATACATTCTATGAACCTCCATTTCCCCATGATTTCAACATATCTCGAATTGATATAATTTCTTGTACAGTATCTGTAACAACATTTCCATCCAATTGCATAGGTTGTAGATTGATTGTGATATTGCTATCCAATATTGCATTTAAAGCACTCGTTAAATTGTCCATTCTTTTGTAAATACCATCCAAGTTTAAATTGTATGCCGTAGAATTAGAGCGCGATACTGTACCACCCATAATAGATGTAGTAGCATCACTAGCCGCTGCATATGCGCTTGTATCAGCCAACGCTGCAATAGAATCAGCACTCATAGGTGCAACATCAGAATCAACAACAGGTCGAGATAAATTATCTAAAGAATGTTTTTCAGTTTTGTGTACAGTTTTCTTTATAGTTGTAATAATAATAGGATCTTTGGCGGCTGCTTTTGCGTTATGGATAGCTTTTTCAACTTTTTTTGCATAATCTATAGTTGCTTGTGCATACGGCTCATAAGCTTTCAATAATGCACTTCCACCTGATTTTCCCATAGAACCAGAAGATGCCTGTGCATTGGATTTTCCATCACCCATCTTATCTCCAGTATCTTTGGATTTTTTTGAAGCTTTATCTTTAGCTTTATCTAATTCCTTTTCTAATTCGTCAACTCCGCCTTTTGCCAAAGCTTTCATAGCTTGATCAACAGTAATTGTTCCATCTGCAATACCTGCTGCACATTTTTGTGGAATTTGTTCACCATCATAGTTTGATTTCGTTAATGCTTCCTCAAACTCAATCAGGTTATTCAGCATTGTATTCGCTTCTGATACACTGCCTGCATTTGAAATAATACTGTAAGCCATGCCTTGTGGAATATTAAGACCAGCTGAACTTGCATTATCAACTAACTGCTGAAATGTCATCATAGATGCCACAAAATTACTTGCCGTTTGATAACTTTCTGTGCCATTCATGATTCCGCTTGTTAATTTTTCAGGAATTTGAATACCCGCTTCACCAGCTTTATCTATAGCACCTTGCAACGACTGTTTTAACGAATCTCCAATTTTTGTGTAGCCACCTGTTTCTGCCTGGTTGTTGAGATCTAGTAAAGTCTTATTTGTTTCTTGCATTTTAGTTGCCATAGTTGCTAAAGAACCGTTTGCTTCATCTATTTTCTTTCTCAACTGCTCAATCTGAGTTTGATACCTTAATGCCTTTTCATTGTCTCCATCTTTAAATGCTTCTGACTGTTTGGCTTTCAATTCATCCATCTTGTCATTTAATCCATGAACACTCTCTGTTACTTCACTATATTTCATCTGTTGCTTAATTAAAGCTTTTGTTTGTTCTTTAATCGCTTCTGCATACGCTTCTTGTTTAGCAGCTTCTTGAACTTTTTGAATGTATTCTTCTAACGCTTGATTGTTTTCAAACACCTTGCCTGTATTGTCGGCAACTTTTCCTGTATTTGAATCAATTGTTAAACCGAGATCAGGATAGATTTCATTCAATTGATTAACAGCTTCTTGCAACATTTGTTTCTGTATAGTGTTTTTGTTTTCTACACCATTTAATTGTTCAATCGTTCTCATCAAAGAATTAGACTGACTGATATTCTGCTCGTTTGTAGATAAAATGGCTTCTGATTTTTCTTTATATTCATCAATTTTTTTGTTGAACGAACTAACACTGTCTACAACTTTTAAATAACTTTGCGCTACTGCATCATTCTTAACAGCATTTTCTAAAGCTTTTTTATTTGCCTTTTCAAACATAGGAACTAACACTGCAATTTCAGCAGCTGCCAATCCAACAGCTATCCCAACTCCACCTAATGCAATACTTGAACTTTTTAATGCTTCAGTTGTAACCCCAGTTCGCTTAAACAATTTTGTCAATAAGCCATCAGTTTTATCTACAGGGCCACTTAGATTATTTAGCTCACTTGCCGTTTTGCCAATCCATGAAGAAACTTTTCCAAATCCATTTGTCAACTTCTGAGCGCCACTAAATATTTTTCCTAATCCTTTTGCGGTTGGATAAGCGGCTGCCGTCAACAACAACATCTTTGCGATTGTCTGTTGTGTTCCTTCATCTAAATCAGAGAATGCATTAGCTGCTTTTTTTACAACTTTTAAATTAGATGTAAGAGTAGGTGTAAATGCCTGGCCTAGTTCATCAGCGGCTTGTTTAACTGCTTCCCATGTCTGTGACATTTGAGATTTTAATGTACCATATCGTTTTTCCGCTTCAGTTGCCATGGCTGAATTCGCTTGCCATGCATTTTGAGAAACATTTAATGCTTTAGCCAATACATCCGAACTTTGTGCCAAAGCACCCATTGATTGTGCTTGTCGTACTTCCTTAATGCCTAATTCATCCAATGTTTTTGTAACATCCGCCGATTTTCCAATACCTTCTACAAACTTTAAGAATGTTCCCGCTGCATCTTCTCCCCAAGCCTTTTGGAATTGTTGAGAAGTCATACCAGATACTTCTGCAAACTTTTGTAGTTTCTTATCTCCCGTAGAAACAGATAGATCAATTGTCTTCAACATTTTAGAAACAGAACTTCCACCTGCGGCTGCTTCAATGCCTAATGAAGATAATGCGGTTGATAACCCTAATACTTCATTAGAGTTAAAGCCTACCATCTTACCTGCAACGCCTAATCTAGTAGCCATATTCATAATATCTGCTTCGGTTGTAGAGAATTTATTTCCCAAGTCTACGATTGTAGAACCTAAACGAGAATAATATGTATTCGTCTTTTTAGACTGTGAAACCATTACATTTGAGAATTTGGCAATACTTTGTGCTGCTTCTTCACCAACAAGATTTGTAGTATCGCCCAATTCTGTAATAGTTTTAGTAAATCCAACAATAGAATCTGTAGGGATACCCATCTGTCCTGCAAGCTCTGCATAATGGGCAATATCTTGATATGTACTCGATGTATTTTGAGCAAGATTTTTTAATCCAGCATTGATTTTTTCAAACTGTTGAGGGGTTGCATTTACTGTTTTTGTAACACCAGTCCATGCATCTTCAAATTCAATAGCCGTCTTAGTAGCGGCCGCAATACCTACAAAAGATAACATAGACAATGGTTTAATAGTTTCTGCAAATTGATTTGCTTTCTGACTAGCAACGCCAAATGAATGTGATAATTTTAATATATTTTCATTATCTGTAATAAAGCTTTTATTCAAACTCTTTAGTTCATTATTTAATGTTGCTGCACCAGCTCTTAGACCATTAAACGTCCTTTGCGATTCCTCATACGTGCTTCCTAAGTCAACAAGATTTTTCTTTTGTTCCGCAATTTTTGCATTATATTCTTTTTGTGAAGCACTATTTGCTTTCATAGAAACTGAAAGTTCTTTGTTTCTAGCAGTTAGGGTAGAAATTGCGGTTTCGCATTGTTCTGTAGTGTGATAACTATCGCCAATCGCATCTTTCCATGCTTGGATTTGAGTTTGATTTGTCTTATATTCTTTTTGTAAGGCACTCATCGCCGATTCAGTACTGTTTAATTTAGTCTGATATTGCGATAACGTGGCTTTTGATTTGTTAACTTGATCTGTCCATTGTTGTTGTGTTTTAGGATATTCTTTAAGCTTTTTGTTATAGACATCCAATTGCTTAGAAGTGCTCTGAATCTTATCCTTTAATAGATTTTGGTATGTTGCAAATGACGAGAAATCATTCGGATTTAGCTTCATCGAAGCTTTTAGTTTAGACATTGTTTGGTCTAATCCTGATGTTTCTCTTTTGATTTCATTTATCGCTTTCTGAAATCCTGTAGTATCTCCATCAATCTTTACGGAGATACCTTTTATTTGACTATAACCTGACAATTTTAGTACCTCCTAAAATCTGTCAAAGTCGCTTTGGATTGCTTTACGGATATGTACTTTGTTACTAGATTGTTTGTCTGCTCTTGCACTCATATTGCTTTTAGCTATGATCAAATCAAACATCATTCCAATGTCCATATCATCTATTTCATTCATCTTAAGCCCTAAATTCATGCACCCTATAATCAAATCAGAGTAGCTGACTATTCTTTTTTTTTGCTTTTTTCTTCTACATCTTCTGATTCACTATCGATAGTTGGACTGTTCGCAAAAACGATTTTTTCAAACACCACAATACCTACTGTGACGAATGTGTCATAGTCTACAACATTATCAATAAAATCTGAAAAATCTTCCGTTTCTTTTCCTTGAACAACATCATATGCTTTGATACATGCCCACAACACACGTTCAAAGAATTCTGAACCATTCGCTTCTAACAATACATAATATGCAGGTTCATCTTCTTCATCTGTTCCCACTTTATTTTTGATAGCTTCCGAAAACTTCATCTGTGCTTTCTGAGTGTCAACCAACATATCTCTATTGAAGTATTCTCTATAGATTTTCGCTGTCTTTCCTTTATAAAGAACGCCATATTCTTTTCCGTCAATTTTAATTTTTGTTTCCATATAACCTCACAAAGAGGGGGTTGCCCCTCTTATAATGTGCTCACTTCCTTGCCATTATCACTTTGTGCAACTACCGGTGTACCTTCTTCTTGGCTCATTTCACTAGCTTTTGGAGTAGGTAATGTTGGAGCAGTTGTAAAGAAACTCTCATAATTTGTATCGCCTTTACGACATTTTGCCTTTACCCATTGATGATCATCTTTCTCAACAGGAACTGCTGTAATATCCATTGATGTAGTAGCAGGATCAGTGCTTTCTTCTTTTGTTTCACCTTCTACATTTGGTCGTGCAAATACAACTTTATAGAAGATATGTTTTGTAGCACTTACATCACCTTCAAATTGGAACATAAGCGCAACATTATTAGGCAATACGTTTGCATCTTCTGCTAAGTTACCTTCTTCTGTTGTCACTGTATTGAAAATCATTTTTTCAATTTCTTCAGGAATCTCAGACATTTCCAAACTTCCTGAATATCCATTGTTTGTATTCGTTGTGAAATACGCAGTGTTATCTGCATAATATGTATTTGTATCTCCTTCTGGATCTAGTGTTAATGATTTAGCACCTTTCCATGCAGTAGGCGTACCATATGTAATTGATCCTGCACTTTCTGTAATAGAACATACATGTACATTTTTTAGACCGAATCGTACTTTGTTTTTATCTGCCATAGTTTTTATCCTTTCAAATATTTTTCGATTAAACTTGGCAGTTCCTTGATTGCGTTTGTTTCTCCATCTTTCCAGTGCTTAAATGCACGTGTACGTCTAGGAGAATTCCATAAATTATGTCCGTTTTCTAATAAATGAGTTAATGAGTATTCATGACCACTCGCATAAATAACACCGCGTGTATGTGCTAATTCACGTTCTATCTTATATGTTATAGACCTTTTATATTTGCCCTTTCTGCGCGTGTTTCTATGGTCTACATTGGCCTTGGCTTTAACAATGTCTTTAGAATCTTTTGTAGTTTCTTCTACTGCTCTGTCAATCTGCGCCAAAGAATGCTCTTTATATTCTTGAATCATTTTTCTGATTTCATGTCCAAGCTGTGAAATATCACAATATACATCATTGACGGCCAACTAATGTCACCGTCCATTCTGTACAGTGTACTTTTTGAGTTGTTATGTCTTCATCTGTGATGGTTTGGTATGGTATTTCTAATTCATCAAACATATCTTCGATTTTGGCTTCTAATTCAAAATCTTTTTGATCAGTCACTAATCTATATATGTAAGTTCCAATCTTACAATACGTTCTATTGTCTGCAAAGTAATTATTTGTATAATCTAATGCATAATTCCCATAGGGGGTATGGGGTTTTGATTTGAAACTGCCATATACAAATTGTCCTTCACCTAAAAGTTCAGTGAATTTAGCAACGATTTGTTTTCTTACTGTTTCCATTCTCCAGCATCCTGTTGAACATAGAGTTCAATCGTATCTCCGGATGGGAACGTTCGATAAACCGCATACTTTTTGTCGTTGTATTTCACTGTCGTTTCATCATTGTAATCAATGCTTGGAATAACAAGCTTATACGCTAACTGTATGCCTGCCTGGTAGGCTTCATTGAATTCTTTTGAATAAATTCCACCAACACGGCAAAATACTTCCTTCTCAGTTTCATTAACACGTTCCACACCATCTGCATCCACATATCTTTCTTTTTCAATCAGATATGCGACATCATAATAAAGATTATTCTCACGAGTATATTCATATGCCATACTATCTCACCTTCTTATGGGATTTATCTGTCATAAGAATCTGACGTAAATCCTCATATGTTTTAGCCATTTTTTCCTTTTCTGAAGCCTCCGTTGTACCAAATTTTGACTTTACATATGTTATTACCGCTACTACAATTTCATCTTCTAAATCATCTTCATCAAATAAGATATTTAATCTATCCAAATCATATAAACATGCTCTGATATATGTTTTGATTTCATCATCATATGCTCGTGATTTTGCTCTTGTAGCAGCAGTTCTAACACGTTCTAGAAGGCTTTCAGAAATATTGAACGCCATTATCTATCACCTAAGCTTTCTTCGCACTGCTTTTTCGAGTAGTTTTCTTAGGCTCATCATCTAATAAAATAGGTTCATCATCAGTTCCAACAGGTTCTTCATCAGTTCCAACAGGTTCTTCATCATTTAATGATTGTGTTCCTGTTTGACTTTCATCTTTTGTAACATCTCCATTGCTTAAGCTACTTTTTTTTTTAACAAGAAGATGTATTGAGGATCTAATACTTTACCATCATTGATAACTAATGCCTGAGTTACTTCCTCATTCTTTTCATAATCCCAGTACTTTTTCACACCAAACTGCATATTTGAGTTGATCGCATAGGCTTCTTTTCCTACCCAATACATTCCGAAATATTCACCGTTTTGTGCTTCATCAAAATCTTTGAATGTATCATTTTCAACGAAATTAACTGTTCTAGCTTTGAATGTTGCACGTTCTGCACCATCAATAGGATTATATGTTTCTGCATAAACAGGACGATTATTATCGTCGGCCAACGTTTTAATGTTTGCTTCATATGTAGCAGGAGTCATAACAAACTCTGGTTTTAATTTACGCATTGATAAAGGAATCTTTGCAAACAATTTTGTTTGCCATGATTTCCAATCTTTCATTTCTGCTTCCGTAAATTCAATAATGTGATCGGCTTTAATACGTCCTCCACTTACTTTATTAGCTTCTGTTAAAATACCTTCACATTCATTATTTGCAGAGTTACCTGTTAAAATTTCACGATCCATAGCTTCCAAATAAGCTTCTACAATAACTTTTGCTAATTCAGTTTCGAATGCATTTACAGTTAATACAGTTTGTAGTAATGTACGTGCTAAACGAATTTCACCAATCAAATATCCAAATTGTACAAATTCTGTAACAGAACCGGCTTTTTGACGATCAGACACTGTTGTTTCTGTGATACGTTTAAATGTAGCCTTGAATGAACCGATAGGATATTTAACACCACCACGGAAATTTGTATGTAATACTGCATTGTATAAGTAACCACGTGATTTACTTAATTCAGTCATTACTTTCTGAACAATTGTTTCAGGAATTAAAATACCTAGATCAGCTGCCACACCTGCTTCTGCACTACGTTGTCTTAAAATTTCTGACTGTTTTCCTTTTTGAACGAATTCCATGAACGCACTACGATACTCCATATCGTCTTCCATTCCTTTTTTACGTTCTGACAAGTTTGTAGGCATTGATGGATGTGCTTTGCTACGAGCTTGTTCCTGTTGTGTAGCAAAAGCTTCATCTTCATCTACAATAGATTTTGCCATAGTATCCAAGAACGCTTGACGTTGTGCTACCTTGCCTTGTAACTCTTTGTCACGTTTTTGTAAGATATCAAATTCCGCCTGTAACATTTCCAAGTCTGTATTAGGATCGTTTTTGTTGACCTCATCTTGAATTTCTTTAAATCTTTTTTGAATCTGTTCGTGATTCATTGCATTGAATGCTGCTAGTTGTTGCTCTGTAAACATTAATTAATAGCCTCCTTAATCTGCAACAACAAACTCAGTCTTTCTCGTTTCTTTTCATTTTCTTTTTTAGTCCGTTCTTCATCCATTAAAGACTTTGCCCTTGCTTCAATGGACGTTTGATCATTTGCAGGAATCGACACTGCCGAAACATCATAAATTTTTGATACTTTACGTGTTGTCCACATTTTTTTACTTCTATCATATGATTCCTCATCCACCATGTACCTCCATGACATCTGAGTAACCATTCCTGCCTGAATACTGTCGTACAAACGTTTTGCAGCTTCTGTTCTTCCCAAGTCTGCTGCAACAAACAATCCGTGTTCATCTACTTCAACAATCAATGAACCATTGCTTGTACGTGCATATACCATTCCTCCATGATCAAATTGGAAGATGATATCACTCATATCAGCGTTGTCCAAACTTGAACGCTCAATCAACTCATATACATCATTACCTTCATAATCTCGATAAAGAACGTAAGGTTCAAATGTTGTAGCATATCCTTCAACATAGTACTGAGTATCAATCCGTTTATTTTCCGTCACCGGGTTCATTTGGAACGGGATCGAGCGCATTTGGATTTTGCTGTGGTTCGGTTTCCCCATTGTAACTAATTCCTCCTTGATTTGATTTAGTTACCTGGATGTATTCACCTCGAATAAAACGTTTCTTACCTTCATCATCTGGTAAAGGCGCTTTGTTCATAATATTTAATGCCCCATTTGTATCAATCATTCCTCTATCGAACATTTGAGTCGCAACATTTAATTTTGTCTGTGTTGAATCATACTGTAAACGATCACTTGTAAGAATGATTTCACTACCATTCATAATCTGATTTACGGAATATAACATTCCACTCAACACTTCTCCAACTTCAATAAAAAATGGTTCGATAATTGATTCATAAAATGCATTCCATTCATCAGGTTTATATTTATTTTGTAAAATAGCTTCACTAATTCCAAAATAGCTGTATACACTATTTTCAATTGCCTGCTTCTGCTTGGCATCCACTAATAGTGGTTTACTTTCAATCGGTTTTACTTCATCAAAACGATTGTCGACAAGGAATACACCTGTTTCATTCTTGTTCAGGTTATTTCTCAAGATCATGTTTTGTTGTTCTTTATAATCCTCATCATCGTCAATTGGTGTTGAAATTCTAGCCAAGAATCGAACAATAGAACTCGATTTGATTGCATTGATTGCTCCTTCTTCCTGAGCAAGCATCAATTTAGCTGTTGTATCAAATGCATCATTAGTATCACCAAAGTAATCATTTTTATACTGCATTTGCCTTAGATGCCCTACTTTGCTGTATTCAATCAATTTTGTTTCGCCATAGATGAAATTAAAATAAATATAAACTACACCATTGATTTCTTTTAATTGGCACTGACTTGGTACTGCGGGCCACAATCCCTTTATCATTCCATATTCATCTTCAATTGGAATAATGAAAGCATTGTTTTCTGCAAAGTATATGGTTGCCAATCTTTTATAAAATTGACTAGCTGTCATATAAGGATTTGGCTTTTTCTTAACCAAATAGTTATATATCTTAGTTTTGTAGTCTTTGTTTGTCAGTTCAGGTGAAGCCTTCCCACATGACGTGGCAATTCGATTGATACATGCTCTGCATAGTCCAATCTCATATATTCCACCATCATATGATGAATATACCGGTGAATATCCACCTAAGCTTGCAAACATTGAATGTAATTGATTTTGTTTAGGTGCTGGCTTATTTAGTCCTAATAGACTTCCTAGCAAACCAAATCTTTTTCTTCTGCTTTTAGCCACTAATTCACCTTCCTTTTCTTGTTTTCAAGGCGGTACTTGAATGTATCCCACCATTTTTGTCTTACTGTATATGCATCAATAACAGATGCATACCCATCAATATGTTTTCTTGGATCAGTTTTAATCATGCGGACACGATTGTCCTCCGCAACTTTCTTTAATGCCACACTAGACATATGTGCTTGTAACAATCCATTTGTTCCTGTATGAACAAATCCATCTCTTACATATCCCGTAAATTCATTAATAACCGGTGTAAGGTTAGTACCCTGAATGACATCATCCATCTTGTATCCGTATTTCTTCATATCATCCACAAGATACTGAGCCGAATAACGGTCATATCCAACGACCACGCAATAAATCTTGTATTTCTTGCGTAGCATTTCAAACCATTCCGTAACATCTTCATACCGTACAAAGTTTTCCCCACTTGGGCTTAAATATCCCAATTGAATAAATCTTGTATATGGTATTTTGTCTCTTTCCTCTAGCTCCTTGATTTTTAATGTTGGAAGCCAAAAATGAGTAAATATGTAGTCCTGCTCTTGAATTCGTATAACTACAGATGCGGCTGTTAAATCGGTTGTTTGTGACAAGTCAATTCCACCAACTGCATATGTATGTGCAAAATCTTCAAATCTAAGTTCTTCACCTTTAACTTTGTTGATATCTTCTGCACTAAACAATGCTTCCGTTGAATTCTGTTTGATATTCGCGTATTTTGTTATAAACTCCGCCTTATATGTCGGTGAGCTATGTGCCTTTAAAATTTCATTCTGCAAATACTCGTAAGAAACAGATATTCCAAGGTTTGGCATTGCTTTTCTTAACTCAATAGGATCATCCCATTTTTGAATATCATCAATCATGTAAAAGAAAGGCAACATTTGTTTTTCATCAGACGTACCAAGTAAAACAGATGTTCCACGAACAAATAATTCATCATATAATCCTTCATCAATATAGTTTGCGGTACTTACAGGAATATAAAGTGGATCAGGTCTTGCACCACCTGCCGACAACATAACGTTGTACATTTTCATACCCGCTTCACCTTCCCAGGCTGCAAACTCATCAAAGATTGTCAAATATGGGTTGAATCCGTCTGACTTTTTAGATGCAAAAGCAATTGGCTCCCATCTACAGTTGTTCTGTTTCATGTAGATATCTGTTCTACGTTTTTTTACTCTTTGACTCAACGCTTTAGAGTGTTCCATCATTTGATACAGAACATTGTAAATGATCTGCGCTTGTTTTAACTTTGGCGCTATATTGTATATCTGCATACCTGCTTCATCAGATGTAAATCCAACATCAAGTTCAATACCTGCACAAAGAAATGATTTTCCTTGTTTTCGGCCCATGACCGTAGGTATTTCACGAAACTGCCTTTTTCCATTCTTATCAACAAGTCCGAATATGCACGCAATATAGTATTTTTGCCAAGGCTCAAGCTTTACTTTTGTTGTTTTTCCTTCTACGTGATGACAAAACGTTTCAATAAACGCTATATGCATTTCCGCTTTTTTCTCATCGTAGAAAAAATCTCCATTTGCTAAACCTCTTTCAACATATTGAAGATTAAGCTTTATCCACTTACCGACTACATCTTCACCCGATTTAATACGTTCTTTATAAACGTCTAGATATTTCATTTAAATCTGCTCATGAACTCATCAAATTCATCACCCTTTTTTCCGGATACTTCTGTTGTTTTTGAAAGTGAAGTAGGTGACAAGCCAAGTTCTTTGCAGTATTTCATGATCTGATCACGTAATTGAACGGTAATAATGTAATATGGTGAGCGTGATAAATTCGTTGCACCAGCCTTGTTCGTGTATTCAACAACCATCTGTAATGTTTTGAAACCATTTGCTTTACTTGAATCTCTCCATTGCTTCATTGTTGAATCGTATTGAGCTAGAGCATCTGCGAGTGAATCAATCGCAACCGAATATTCAGGGGAATATGTACCTAAATTTTCTAGTTGAGAATTTATTCTTTTTTTCCATGCTCCTTTTTGCATTCATCATCCTCCCTTCCACATCCTATAAGCATTCCATTTTCATCAAATTCAAAAGATGGTTTGCGTTTGGAATGTTCCTCTGCATGACATAAATCACACAACGCTTCCAAATTAGAATCACCAAATAGAATGTGTATATCTCTATAGTTGTCCTGGTCAATGTGTACTTTGTGGTGTACGCAAGTCGACCTGGTATAGATACCTTTTTTTAAACATCTTTCACAAAGCGGATGCGCCTTTCTATACGCTTTACTTTTCTTTTCCCAAGCCTTGCTTGAGTAGAATTTTCTAGCATAATTTCTAGCGCCCGTTTTCGTTGCTTCTGAACCATAATATTTTTTCATATCGCTGCATTCAAAGATTTGATTACAATTACAGTTAGTAGGAAAGGACGACAACATGAACAGTAAAAACTTTGAATGCAGTGATATGAAAAAGACCCGTGTTTCCACAGGTCTTTTTCAAACGGGCACAATAATGAAACAATCCAAGAACTACCTTGTTTGTTCTAGAAGATGTTTTCCAATCTTCACAACTACAGAATATCACGGTTTTTCTTTGTACACTGTACAAAATGAAGAAATTCAGATTTTACCCCCTCTCGTGCGCGCATGACCGAGTTTTTTTAAACTCCCCACGCCGTTCCCCAAAACGCAAAAAACTTCCGAAAGATAGGGGGGTATCTGCTGATCTGATCCACGCCCTGGGCGCTTTCAGGGTTCAAAATTTGAGTCAAGCAGCTACCACCACACCGCACCGCTCACGGCTTCAATCATATGACATTCATATATTTATTATTGTGTTGAAAGATGTTTCAACATGCATTGTTGAAAGCATTGTTTCATAACATGGCCATGGCTCTATTAATAGAACGTGCGCACGCGTTCTTATATATGCAATAAGTCTTGCATCACTCCAATACATTGAATCATGCGCACCCGTTCCATATGTTTAAGCGTGTTGTTTGTCTTCCTGGAACTGAAGCAAACCCCACAAAAAAAGGACGTTGTGAACGTCCATACATGTATATATTTAATGGTCTGTTAACTATATGTTATAAGACTAGAACCGAACACACTAAAAAGCCTTTTAAATAGACGCTAGCAAGCACCTTTGCAAAACTAAAAGCTTTTTAAAAAAATGAGCACAAAAAAATATTATTAATTTTTTATTGACATATGCATGTATATGTTTATAATGTAAGTGTAAGCTAAATAAAAAGCTTACACAAAAGACACGGGTCAAACTTTATAGAGTTGACACGGTTAAACCCCGCATAATAGAAAGCGGTGGTATTTATGAAAACAAAAATATCCATAAATATCAAATTAGAATTTGAAATTGATATAGCACTTATAAAGTCACAAATAAAAAGGCTTGTTATTAGTGCTATATCACAAATAACAAACCTAATTAATTAACCATTTATATTATAAACCGTGTCTTTCACTTTTTCAAGTTTAGGAGGTGCAAACATTGTAAGAAAAAAAAGTGGTTCTTTCAATCAAATAGAATATATAAAAGAATTTAATAAAGCCAATTATAGAAAATACGAAATTAGAGTAAGAAAAGAAAATATAGACCTTATAAAATGGCTTGATAAGCAACCAAGTAAAACCGCTTATATAATAGATTTGATTGAAAAAGATATGAACAAAAACAAATAAAAAAAAACGTGAACCCCTTTCAAGTTTGGCCGCTTCCAGGAGTTCACAACAACGGCAAATATACACAAAATTCAGGAGGTTAAGCCCGTCTTGTATATATTGCTTTTCTATTCTACCATAGACGGGTTAAAAAAGAAAATGTATAAACCTACTAATGAATATTATTATGGAAATAAAATAAGTGATTATGGATTGGAAAATGGTTATGTTGATTATGCTACATTGTCAAAATGTTTCGATGCTGTTTTAAATAATGACATAATGTCTCTAACTTGTGGCATAGGTTGTTGGGAGCAAGTAAGCGGCACTATCGACAATTCAGAAGATATAGACGAGCTAGAAGAAAAAAGGGACGAGTTAGAAGAAAAACAAGAAGATCTTGAAAACTTGCTAGAAGAAACACAAGAAAATGATGAAAGCAGCAAAAAAGAAAAAATTATTGTTGAATTAAAACAAATTGAAAGTGAAATTGACACTTTAAACGATCAAATAGAAGAGCTCGAAAACGAACAAGACAACGAACCCGAAATATTTCAATATTATATTGTAGATGATTGGGGCGGCCGCTTATTGCAAGAAGTCAACGAAATTGTTTACTATAACGAAACGCTCGACATGTATTTATGGGGTGTTACCCACTATGGAACTAGTTGGGATTATGTTCTTACAAATATCCCAATTGAAAAGGAGTAGGATTTTTAAATGGTAACAAGAAAAAAGTTAGACAAGATGAGCACCGCCCAGGTGCTCATACTTGCATTATTAAAATTCTATTTTTATATATGTTTTGACATGTTGTTGATAGGCTTATTTTTAGGTATATCAAACATAGTGTTGCCACTTATTTATTAATTATTGGAGGTGTAAAAAATGAATAATAAAGAATATATTGAGTTTACAGAAAAAAAACTAGATCAACTAAATGGATCTAGCTGCAAACCTTATACAATAACCAAACATTTAAATGGTTTATATAATTTATCTTACGGGCTTGACGTTGTGGCCTGGATGCTAAAGCCGCGTGAGCTTTGGCAACTTGTAAATACTTTATGCATTTTGGATATTTTAGGAGGTCTTAAAAATGACAATGTGGAAGCGTGAGCGCACTCACTTCAATTACTACATCACAAACGAAAGAAAACAACCACACATTTACGTTGAAGCGTTAGGAACTCCAAGCGCTTCAACCGAAAAAGTTTTACATGATCATGGTTTTAAATTTGATCATAATAAATGTATGTATGCAGCTACTCAAACAAATGACTTAAGGCTTTTTGTCGCTCATGATCTTGACAAGCTTTTCAACTATGATATTCAAATATATTTCAATACAGAAGCGAAAAAAGAACTTTTCGCGCCTGATATCCAAGAAATAAAAGATATCTGTTATTATTTCAAAATTTATAAATGCTATGTTGATATTTTAAATAAGGATCTTTTTAAGATCTGTAAACCAGGCTCAAAATCTTTGCTTTTCACTTATAACACAACTTCAAAAACTATAGATGTATTTAATAGAAACAAATTACAAGAAAGTTATATATACAATGATGGAAAAGTTGAAAAAATGAGCATTGAAAAAGCTGCACCAAAAAAGAAGAAGAAAGCAGCACAAATTAATAATATGATCGATGATTTTGAATTTCCATTTTAGGTTAGGAGGTAAAACATATGGGATATATAGGAAATAAAATGAGCGTGCGCGCTTATGAAGCATATGAAAGTGGTGAAAAGCCACTTTCTAAATGGTCTAAAAATGATATTATTGAATGCGTTTTAAATGTTAGAAATGATTTTAACGAAAAAGAATTGAATAGTTATAATAAAGAAGTTTTAAAAGTTTTTCTAATCTGTAGTTCATGGCATCATACGGGATCATATTTCAATGAAACTAATTTCTATAGTTTGGATCATGATTTTATAGAACTTTCAAAAAGCGAAATAATCCTGGTACTAGAAAAGAAGAAAAAAGATCTTGAAAAAGAGAAAGAAGAAAAAAAGAGTTTAAAGCTCCAAAAATGTTTATTTAAATATATTGAATGGGCCGGAACGCGAAAGCATCCAAAAGCAATAGAAAAAGAATCATACGGCATAATAAAAGGATCATGGATATATTACAAGAATGGAAAAAAATCATTGAATGGTAAATATGTACATGTTATTAAAGAGTTTGAGCGTGCACCGCGCGGAACTGCTGCACTATTCAAACAAATTGAAAAGGACTTGTAGAAAGTCCTTTTTTTAATGTCTTCTAATTTCTTTTTGAATCAGCTTTTTTTTGACTGGATTCGATGCGAAAAAGTTCATAAAAAGTTTTGTTTTAAACTCATATTCTTTTTGATCCATTTCTTTTATATCCAAAACTCTTTTAAATATCACTATCGCTATAAAGTTCGCAAACAAGTTTGCATCTTTTTCTATTTCCTGATTCTCATAGTGTTTGCATCTTGAATCCTTATAACTTTCAAGTTCCTTTTTCCATATAGAAATACTTCTTTCATCTATAGAAAACACTTTTTGATTCTTCTTATATACACATGCATATTGGTATAAATGTCTTATTTCATGTGCAAGATATATATAAACTACACTAGTATCTATTATGGATGTATTCAGGTTTACACAAATTACATTTTCTTTTGGGTATGATGTGCATATGCTTGTATCTTTTACTTGAAAAAGTTCTTTATTGACTTGTTTATGTTTAAGATCATAAACCTTATCATTTACTTTAAAGTAAACTTTTGGAATCTTTATATTTAATAGTGTGCATAGAAAACTTACATAATCATTCATGCATCCATTATATCCGAAAAACTTTATTTTGAAAAACTTATTTATCTAGGATCAAAAAAACTTTTTCTAATTGTTCTTGAGACGTTAGGAAAAACTTTTTAGATCCTTTTTCATGTTTGCATAGAATCGAACCATCAAAAAACTTTTCCAGCAACCGAGAAAACTTTTCTTTCTTCACATAATAAACATAGTTCGCAGATACATCTTCATCATCATGTGCATTATATTCGAAAACTTTTTCAACCATTTTAGAACAAATAACACAAATTAGTACATTATCATATCTCACTAAAACTTCTTTGTAAGAAAATTTATTTTCATCCATTTCATCACTCCTAAAAAACTTTCTACATATCATTCAATATTCTAATAAACTTTTTATATTCTTCTTCTGATTTTAGATAAAACTTATTGCATCCATTCATTACGTCTTCATAGTTTAAGCAATCAATTTCATTATCTAAAAACTTTTTATATAAACTTTTGAATTGCGATTCACAAATATAATGCTTAATAACGAGTATACCGTTGCGTTCATAATGACACCTTTCAAACTTTTCATTTTCATATGACATATAAACACATTCAACACGATCTCCGTATTGTACAAATAAACTTTGTGTATTATTGATCATAAACAACTTATTAAGCTCATCACCTATATTTATATGTTTTTCTGTTAAAAACTTTGGTAATTTGTGTTTCATTTTCTTTACTCCTTAAACTTTTCTAATAAACTTATTTCTGTATAATTATCGTGGAGGATAACAAAATGACAGAAAATGAAAAAAGTAATGATGGTGTTCAATCTAGAACTAAAGGCACAGTCAAGAAAGAAATACCATCAGAAGGCGGAAAATAACCTCCATAGTCACTATCGTTGTTCGATAGTGACTATTTTCATTTCATCATTAATAAAAACTTTTGCTCCTGGCAATGCACAAGCTTCTAAAAAACTTTTCTCAGATACACTTTTTCTTGGTGCTATAGTAAATTCACCAGTTCTTTCTGAATGCATTTCAATATATCCACACGCAATAAAACTTCCTTCTATAGTATAGAAATATCCAATTGTCATGTTATCACTTTCAAAAACATCTTCCTGAATAGTTCCAAAAGTCATTTCAGACAATCCTTTGCCTTTTCTAATCAAATTAACTAATGTTCTAAAAAACTTAATAACATATGCATGTACAGTAAATGAACTTATTAATGTTAATAAAAATGTAATCAAAACACTTTTGTAAATATTCCATTTCAAATAATCACAAAAGAAGAAGCAAACAAGAATATTAAACAAGGATAAGATCATCAAATACAATCTTTCTTTATCTGCTCGGTCTTGTTCTTCAATCACATTTGTGCATGTTAAAACGTAATAATTTAAATATCCACATCCACCAGCTGCAACAAACGCTAGTAAAACATCTTTTATGAAATCTTCCACAATATCACTCCTATTTATCTGCAATCGTTTCTACAAAACAATTATAATAAACATATCTTTTCCCATCATAATCAAATTTTACATATCCACCATCATTTGTTTCAATATCAATTCTACCTTCATAGCTTGCTAAAACTTTTCCATCTGCTGTATACACATTGATTATCCTATTCAATCCGCCATTCAAATCTGATTTAACATCAGTGCCCAAACGATCCAAAGAAGCACATCCAAACAAGGAAATGCCAATCATTCCAACCGTTAATAATTTGTATAATTTATTCATTTCATTCCTCTTTTCTATGTCCGATAACTATATATTATCAGACTAACTACAACCCTTTTAAAAGCCTGGTAAATAGGCTACTTTGTAACACTTTTCTAAAATAAAAACTTTATGAAATTTTCAACCACGTATTTATGCAATTAATCTCATCTTACTTCACCTGTTTCAATCATCTTTGCCGCTTGTAAAATTCCTGCCTTAACCCACTTAGATTGATCATCATTATCAAAAACTCTTTTTGCGTTCTCTCTTAAACCTTTAACAATAGCATCAATCGAGACTTCTTTGTTTTTCTTTTCAAGAATGTATTCAATAGCATCATCACATTTTCCAACCTTATTTGCCATAACAACAACATAGCCTTCATCTAATGCTTTTTGTAATTCTTCAAAACTTTTCCCATCAAAAATGTATGATCTGATTACTTTCTGCATTGTTTGTCCTCACTTATTTATTCAAATCTCCATATAATTAATAACACCTGGTTATCGGAATTAAAGTAGTTATTATTCCATTGTATACAGGTATCAACGTAGTGCTGAAATGTGATGATGTATTAGACGATGTATCATTTGAGTCATCAGAAACAACAACTGCACACAACACAATTAAAACAATTGTAATAATAAGCGTACCAAATAATATTATTTCACAGATATAATCTCCAATCCATTCACCTATTCTTTTTAGCATATCAATCATTTGCTTAAATCTCCCATAACGAGCTTTTTAAGCTCTTTTTTCATTGCGTAATACATTTTCATTCTGCTACAGTACTTTTCTCCTGAAAGCTTCTCAAACGACTCTCCATTGATATAATGACGCTTCATATATAAACGAACATCATCATTTGGAATAAGATCAATAATTGTTTCAGCTTCTCTCATCTTTCCTAAGATAAGATTCTTGTCGTCTTCAAGCACTTTTTCTTTTGAAATAAACTTTACAAGAACATCATTTGTAATATCCATATTTTTCTTTGAATCCAACCTTTGTTCAAACGATGGAGATTTTGGATCTGAAAATTCTTTTTTGCGAACCTCCAAATCCTTTAAAATTCCATCCAACGATTTAAACTTTCTTTCATAAATCTTGAACATTTCAAGTTTTTTAATCAGTGTATCCACCTGAACATCTACATATTCTTCATAATCCGTTTTACTCATTTTCTCTCCTATGCAATCTCTTCAATTTCCTCAATGCTGCATGATGGAAATTTCATATAAAATTTGTACATTGCAATGCTTTTTGATTCCTCCATAACTTCCATCACACAAATATTATTGTCTTTGATATACTTAATCCTGTATTTCTTTAACATCCTTTTTTCCTTTCTAAAATAAATCAAAGGAATTTGTGCATTAAAAATGCTCCATCCATTATTCAATAAATATTCGATATACGCTTTATTACGTTCATTAGCCCACGCTACCTTGTATTCATATTCAGGCTCTTTATTTTTTTTCAAATATTCAGGCACTTTTATTTTGCTTCTATCAATTTCTTTTGGTTGATATCCCTTCATATTAACCATTTTACTTTCTCCAATCTATTTATTTTTTCAACAACAGAACCTCTATGCCAGGACTACTCACCACTACGATATCTTCTTTCGTTTGCTCTTTCCTGGTTTTTCTTATATTCTTTCAATCCTAGATTCTCGCGTTCCAATTTAACAATGTAATCAATGATTTTATTCATACTATCAATTGATTCAAAAAAATACTTTGAGTATGGATGTCTGTAAATATGAGCTTTCAATTGAATGCATCCACTCTTAATTGATTCATCATGAATATCATATTCAGTTATGCTCATTCTCATCATCCTTCAAATAATCAAATTCTTTTAGCAACTCATTCTTTGTTCTTTCAAGCTCTGATTCAATTTGCTTTTGTACATCGATCTTAGTTTGTTTGAACCATTTCTTTTTGAACTTAGTAACTTTTTCACGATAACGTTTTTCATCACAATCACATGATTGCCACCATTCTAAATCATGTAGAACTTCAACTAAATCTTTCATCATGCTATTTAATTGCGAATCAAACATTCTACCTACATATTCTTCTTCAATTCGGTTAAACATATAACAATAACTTCCACCACTCATTTTTTATCCCTCTTTTTTGCCATTTCTTCAACTTCTCTCATTTCTTTTGAGTCTCTGATATTTTGCTTGATAATGTCAATTTCTAAGATAATCAATATGACACACAAATTACTTATGATAAATATATAAATCCATTCACTTATAATATCTCTCATTTTGTCTCCTCAAATCCTTCATAAGAACTAGCATACATACATCTGTATGCTACTAGCTCTTTTTTCTTACTTTCTAACTCAAACATCAATCTTTCATTCTGGTACTCTAAATTGTTGATTCTCTCAGATACAACAATCGAATATAGTATCATCGCAGCAATGCTACCGAAAAAGAATCCTGCAATAAAATAAATCATCACTCATTCTCTCCGACAAATTCAATCTGTTCTCTGTCTACGCAAAATCTAGCACCATCATCAAGCTCAATGTCATATAAATATTCATTTGAACTAGTAATTCCACATATATTTTGTTTGTGCACTACGTTTCCAATCTTACCGACATAATAACTTTTGTATTTTCTAGTACTGCTAATCAATTCATTTTCGTATTTATCAACTAAATTTAATAATCTAGCTTTCTGCATTTTTAACTACCTCACAATTTGCTAGAATATCTTTAATCAATTCGTCACCATTAATATTCTTGAAATGTCCTTTTTCTTTCATTTCTTTTAGTAAACCCATTTCATTGAACTTAAAATCGACCGAGAAATGTTGTAACAAATCGTATTCAAATTGAGATAGTTTGAATCTTGGCTTTTCAAATTTGTATGTTGGCTTTTTATACGGACTTGCTAACCATTCAATCTTTTCTTTAAGACAATTTCCGCCATCAAACGCACAATCGCAACAGTTCGTACCCCAACAATCTTTGATTTTTCCACTTACAAAAGCATAACGACCACCTTGTTTTAATAAATCCTCAAAATAATGATCAAGATTAGTTTCTTGCTTTTCTTCAAAATGCTCGTTTACTAATCCTGTAAGTAAATTTATATCTTCTTTGAATTTGTTCATTGAGCTCATACAACCATCAAAGTTGTAATATACTCCTTCCATACGTCGTAAAGCATCTATATATTCTTGTTTTGCTTTCATTAAATCCACCTCAATCTACAATCTTCCTGCCGCAATTTGGACAATATCTCGGTGCGTATTCTTTCATACATCTATCTTCTGGATAATCTTCATCAATTTCGATTTCGTTATAATTTTCGATAATAATTCCACAATTTGAACATTCAAATCCATCTACTAAATTATATTCTGATTCGTTGGTGCAAGTTTCTTCTTCTAACGATCCGAGTTCTATGCATTGTTGGATAATCGCCATTAATTCATTTACCGATATGGATACTATTGTTAATTTATTTCCTAGTACATCTTTAACTGCAATACGTCTAGATACTTTATCAAACGCAATATCTCGTGATGTAGTAGTATTTACGCATCCATACATTATAAGAGTGTTTGGTGTTATTTTTTTTGTGAATCCTAATTTTATAAACATTTCTTCAGCAGTCATATTCTTCTCCTAATTTGCTTATAGCCAAATACTCGACATTTTGTTGTCCTTCATACCAATCATTTAACCAACTTACACAATCTTCGCAAGCATTCCACGCTGCACATTCCGTCGAATACGTCCATTCTTCTTCAAAATCATATTTGTATCTAAGATAAACTAAAAAACTATAATCATCATTTTCTGCTATGTAATCATTTAATTCACTATCTGTCATTCCTTTTTTCAATCGAACAAATTCAATTGAAGGTATTTTAATCTCATTCATTTTCATTCTCCTTATAAGGTTCAGGCATTGGCATCCAAGCTATAACTTTAAATTTACTTAATGTAGTTTCCTTTTCTATCCACCATTTGCCATCAGTTGTATGTGATGATTTAACAGTTCTTGCACCATTTTCATATTCAATAGTCACAAGCACCTCTTTTGATCGCGTTCTCCAAAGCATATCGTTCACTACATCTGTTTCATACAATTTAGCAAAGATGCTATCATGCTCATCTGGAAGCTTTTTAGAAACAGGAATCCACTCATATGATTCTGCTTTATCAACTAATTCTTTCAATACATTTAAATTATTAAGATATTCATTTTGCAGCTGTGTTCCGCATTTGTACAAATCGTTCATGTCTACAACACCATCACCAACATCATTTTTGAAAGGACTAGTTAAAACCATTCCTTCTAATCTTTTTAAAGTTTCCTGATATTTATTCATATGCCTTTAATTCCTCAACTCCCATGCCATTGTATTCATATTTTTTACTCATATTTATTTATCTTCTCTCTTATATTCCCCTGTTCTTACATACTCAAGTAATTTAACAATCTCTTCTAAAATCATTAATTTAAAATCATATTTATCTATCCCTTTGAATTGTGTAAACATTTGTTCATTATGATTTACTTCTAATTCATCATCTAAAAGCGCTTTTTCAAGTTCATTTAATTTACGAATTTCATCCATTTTATTTTTGAACGCATCTATTAATGTGTTAAGTCTTAATTCAACTTTAGACATTCTCTTTCTACTCCTCCATACATTCATGCAGCATGATGCAGTACATTGCATTAATAACACTTACCACTTCGTGCCATGCCATATGATCAACGATTGTTTCAAATTTATCTTCATTCTCATCTCCCAAGTATTCCCTGATCAAGTCGTAAGACTTACGTGAGTCATCACTGTATTCAAGTGAATAATAATATTTAGCGCAAGCATTTATCGATTCTAGCTTAGCCTTTGTTTCTAGATACTCTATATCCATCATTTTATTTTTCCTCCAACAGTTTCATGTCATAACCACTACTAACAAATTTCATTGTCAATTTGTGGTTGCAACAATTGCCTAACCTTTGATAAATCATCATCATTTCTTCTCTTGTGAAACTTGTTCCTAAACATATATTAATTCTCATTAATACACTATCTTGATATTGTCTGTTTCTCCAGTGCTGACTGTATTTAAGGGAACTTGTACTGTCTCTGCTACACCATTCAAGCAATTTGTATTTTAAATCTGTAGGTGTATTAACATCATGCAAGCAAACATACAAATTTGTTTTTGGTATTAAAATTAATTCTTGCCTCCAATTAATGAACGAGTTAGGGAATTGGCCCATTACTTTAGATATATAATTAGTTAAATCATCATTTGTTCTTCCATTCCAGGCATTTATTGCTTCTTCCTTTGATGCGTAAATGTAGCTGCCTTGCGAACTATCGGAATCAGTTGCAATTGGACAACAATCTGCTGAGTTACTTATATCGTGTACGATCACATAGCCAACTCCACTGTATGGATTTTCTAAATATGCTTCATCTTTAAAGTTTCCTTCATCATCCGTTAGTTGTAGTCTTGCTTCCTTGCCACAGAACGGACATGGTTTTAATTTCTCAATCATTTTCTTTATCCTTTCAACACGATTTTTTCCAATTCAAATCCATCTATATCACCATTACTTTTGATATGTTCAATAATGCATTCTTTTTCATATTCACTTAAAGTGTTGAATCTATATATAACAAAAATATATCTTCTCCAATTCACATCATTTTTATTCAAAAATATAAATTTATACATAAATAAATCATTCGATTTTTCATCAAACAATCTATCTGTTTTAATCCAAAACTTTGTAGCTCCGCCTGTAATGTTTGTAACAATAACAGCATGTTCTACTTCATTCATTTTCTTTCTCCTTTAGCTTTTTAACAAATTCATCAACTTCTTTTTTGATTTGTACCGCTTTTTTTGAATCATCCTCAAGCATTTGTCTGAATTGTTCTTTAACCTTTTTTTTATACTCTTCTTCTGTGAATCTGTTTTTTTCTTCCATTTAAAAGTCATCCTCCTCATTTGAATCATCATTAATAATTGCATTGTATAAGTATTCAATACGTTCTCTGTATTCTTCTTTTGTGATTTCTGATAAAGGCTTTTTGAATGATGTAGGCAATAATTTAAATCCGAATTCTTTTTCAAATTCATCTAAATCTTTTTCTGTCATATTTCTCCTTTTCTGTAACCAGTCTCATATTGATTTCTGTTAATTCTTGGATTCTATTTTTGGCTTCTAAATCCATATACAGTTCTAAATCGATTGAATTAAAATAATCATCCATATTGCTTAATCCGTATTTCTCTTGTTCTTCTTTAGTGAATGTAAGGTTGTTTTGATTGTGCCCTTGCTCATCAAGTACAAATTCATAATCTCCTTCAGTAGTTCCACCGTTCTGCAAATTCATATATTGGATATTTCCATCATCATCAAGATACAATCTGTCATGTTGGTCAGTTCCAACAATATGAATATATCCTGTTTCTTTGTCCTTTACATAAATAAGAACGGCTTTTAAATAGGTTGGATTGTACATCTTAATAGCCTTCTTTCAATCGTTGATAGTTGATTTTATTCTTTCCGCAATAAGCTTTGTATACATCTTCAATTGTGAAACCTAAGTATTCTGTAATTGCAATTAATACTGTGATAATAGAATTTTTATAATAAACTAAATGAGATAATGCGAATGGCAAATTTATTGTTTTAACTCTTAACCTTTCTAGTAAGGTGCTCGACATTTCTTTTTCATTTAAATAACTACATAGCATTTCTTCACCACCATTGAAATGATTCTGATAACTTAATACGAAATGCCAAACATCAACTAATTCGCCTAGCACCTTGCTTTTATCAACTTTTGGTTGTGTTTTCTTCCACCAACACCAATTACCTTTTAATTCGTGTGTTAATTCTCCCACTTCATCTAGAATTGCGAAACTAAGTTTTGTTTCGTCAATTTCAGTCAATCCGTATTCTTTCATGATTTTTTTGTCTAGCTTTGCTTGCATTTTTAGCATTTCTTTTATTAAATCAATATCTTTACTTGTCATTTGTTTCTCCTTTTATTCATCTATGAAATTTGTGATATATGTTAATTCTTTCATTCTTTTTACCGCTTCTTCTTTAATGAATTGAAAAGCTGCTCTCTTTGCTACTTCAAAGCTTTTAAACGGATGAAAAATGCTTATTGTTTCTCCAAAATACAATGTGAAATATACATAAAACAATTTTGGCTCACTCTCGTTAAGCTGGTGCTCTACAATTGTTGCGATTGCTCTGCTTTCATTATAGGCATCAGTCAATACAAGTTGTGTTATTTTTTGCCCGTCAAATCTATTTTTTTCCCATATTAATTTCATATTTTCCTCTTCGGCAACAACTTCCAAATTATCTTTTTCTGTTCTTTTATGTTTTACATGATCTTTCCCGGTTAATAATCTATATAAACACTCTTTCCCACCAAAGAAATCAAGATTTCTAGAATCAAATTCAATTGATCGTAGCTCTAAATCTTCATTAAAATACAGTGGGTTGCATTGCTTAAACTCACCATCCACATCAAATGCATCATATGGTTCTAAACCATTTTCTTCCATGAATTTTTCAATAACTTTTGATTCAATCATTCTATTTCCTCCAATTCCAATTCTTCACATATTTTTACGATTATAAATCCATTCCTTGAACGCTTTATTTTTCCTTTTTTCTGTTTGGAACACATGGATCTAAATGTATTGATTGTTGTTTCTAAAAACAATGCACATTCATATTCTGTTCCAATACAAACAGGAAGATCATCCTTGTATATTCCATATATTTTTCGTGCCATCAATTCAACCTGTAATTCTTTCCAGGCTCTTTCTCGATTTCAAAGAAGAAACCATTGCACTTTTCAACAATTCGTCCAACTACCGCTTCATTTATATCAATCATTTCCTGGCTTGTTCTTTCGCAGGATATGATCGTCTGCATGTTGTTGTTATAGCGATAATCAATCAAATCAAAGATTGCTTTATCATCAAGCCGATTGGCAGATGATTTAAACAAATCATCTAGATACAAGATTTGAGCGTGTTTAGCACGTTCTAGAAGCGAATAATCAAAGTTGCTAATAGAATTGCTCAACTCAATGTATCTGACATACAGAACACGTTTATTTTGTTCTAACAACCAATTACTGATTCCTGAACATAGATGTGTTTTACCACATCCACTCTGTCCTAAAAACATCAGCCAATTGCAAGGAGTATGTTCTGCAAAATTGTTTTTACAATCCTGGATGTAATTCACTGCCATTTTTTTGATTGCTTCCTGCCACGGATCAGATGCAACGAAATCATTGATTCGTTTGTTTAACAAATCTTTTAAGCCACTGTTCTTTTTGTTCTTCTCAATCCATTCACTGCGATAGCTTGATAGTTTCTCACAGTCATTTCTTTTTGAACAGAACACCTTTGTTGCAGCCACCAAGTATTTCCCGTCATAATACGCTGGCTTTTCCCAAATACCACATGCACCGGCTGCCATGCATTTATCACAATTGCTTTGGCAATGTTTGCTTTTAAGATATTTCTCACTGTTCGCATCATTTTGTTTTTGGATTATTTCACTAACTGACTGCATTACATCTTCATTCCTTTCGTGATCACAAAATTATTTGTTTTTTGTTTAGGTGCTACACTGTTCAGATAAATTTCAAACTTAGATCCAAACAACGTATCTGGTCTTAGATACTTGTTCATCTCTGTATCGTTTAACCATTCATGCGATTTCACATCAATCACAAGCTTAAAGTCTTCTAACCTGAATCCTTCATTCCATCTAGCATGAATCTTATCTCTAGCAATACGATTACTGTGTTTGTAATTCTTTGAACATTTAGAATTCAAGTAGTCAATAATTTCAACATAAGGGATTGTTTCTGATGCTGATAAATCAGTGTCGTCGGAACTTTCTTTTATATTTCTTTTATTATTAACTGTGTATATAAATGTTTTATTAACTGTCTTACATTGGGCAGATTTGTCTTTTGTACATTGGACAGATTTGTCTTTTGTACATTGGACAGATTCGGTAAATGCATTGGACAGATTTGACCAATCGATAGATAAAGCGTTTTTTAACTTTTCACCCATATTTCCAAATGCATACCAGCTCGTTTGATTCCAAGGATTTTCATTGTAATTTCCTTTTATGATCAAATCTTCCTCAACCATTTTTTGAAGTATTCTTTGTATCTTTTTTTCACTCCAGTATGGAAATAATTTTTTAAATCCTTTTGCAGAATTAAACGTCCAATATTTTCCATCATGATAGTTGTAATTATTTGCTTCATTTTTGTTGATCCAAAAACAAAACATATCAAATACAACAGCAACTTCAATGCCGTATTTGTCGGCAATTGCTATTTCAAAACTGTGTTTCATTTCTTATCCTCAAAATAAAGATATTGTCTCTATTTTCTTTCTATTTCTTGTATTACTTTTAGGTAGAATCACAAGCTCATAAAGCCTTCCATCTACCTGATAAAAGTGATATGCTGCACCCATACAAGAAACATTTTTTCTTTGTACGAGAGCAGCTGTTATTCCATATTCTTCAAACATATAAACTGCATCAGGAACTACCTGTAGAACCTCATATGATGCAGTTTGAACCTGAATCACATCACCTGTATTAACATTAGTAGCTTCTTTCATTTGTTTCTCCCGTCTTGTATAATTACCTCTTATACGAGCAAAAGACTGTAAAGTAATACAATCACTATTTCGTAGATCCAATAACGAACCACTCTTGGAAAATCCCATACAAAATAATTAAAAACCGCTAAAATAAGGGCCATAATAATTATTACCGCCATTGTTGTTGTTGCTGTCATATTACCTACTTCCTTTTCGCATAACTCAATGATTCAAGATTCTGCTTTTTCATTTTCCGTGTTGTACGAACATAGATTCTTGTGGTTTCTAAACTAGAATGTCCAAGAATATCCGCAAGTTCTGCAATCGCATTTTCACCATTCTGCATCAAATACTGAATTGCAAACAAATGCCTGAATGCATGAGGATGTACTTTACCAAGCTTAATCCCTCTGCATTTACCGGCAATCATCTTTAAGTCTCTAGACAACACACGAGCATTTACAGGACTTTTCTTATCAGAAGAAGTAAATATATATCCTTCTTCAATTTTGTTGTCCTTGCAGTATTTAAGAAGTTCTCTACGCAAGTCTGAACGTAGAATGATTCCTCTACCTTTTCCTTTGTTCATAACATACACATTATCATCCGCTACTGCTTCTACAGTAAAGAACTGTAATTCGCTCAAACGAATTCCCGTATACCCAAACACCTTCATGATCTCGTATAAGTCCATACGATTGATTTCCCGGGCTTTTTTCAGTAGTCTTTGAAATTCATTAGGTTCTAGAATATCATCCAAAGAATCATCTTTCTGGACTCTTACGTTCTTCAATAAATTCTTCGAATAATATTTTTTAAGCTTAAGAAAATTAAAATCATCATCTGAATCAATGATTTCACTATATTTGATAAATTTATTTATTATCACAATATAGTTGTTTACTGTACTGATTTTATAATCATGCAGCAGTTTATCTTTAACACCAACTATATCGGACTTTTGTATTTCACCATCAGGCAATGAGTTAACAAACAAGATAGTTACATGTTTGTATTTACGAATGGTATTCTTACTTTTTTCATCCGCTGTTTCTTCTTCTATGAACCCGTCAATTTTTGTTTGTAACTCATCCTTAGTCATATTACTTAACTACCTGGATGATTGTTGTAGCCAACACCTTAGTAGATAAAAATACGCATACATTCAATGCAAGTAAAGCAATATTAATGAATGTACATGCAACTACATAATTCTTTGGCTTAGGTTTCAAATTAATGAGATACTTGTCATCTAACTTACTGATCTCATAGTTATCAAAATTGGGAATCACCCAATTTTCTTTTTCTTCTTTTTTTGTCATTTTCATTACTCCTTTAATTTTCTGTGATATAATAATCATGTGGTTAATTTATGCAGGGCTCACTACCCTAGCACGCTTGGTCAAGCGTGCTTTTTATTTGTTCCTTCCAAATGTCATTAAGTGCACTTTTAGTCTCAGGAAAATACTCAACAAATATTGGAGTGGGAACTGCAAGAATCTTTCCAAGCATAGTGTCTCGATATGATCCTTCAAATATTTCACCCTTTTTATTTTTTTGTCTGCGTAGATTATGTAAAATCTTTCTAGCTTGTGTATCTTTTACAGGTAAAACAAGCATCACATCTCTAACAGTCACATATGCTTTCATTTTTCTTCGTTCTCCTTTCCTTTTGAATCTTGAATTTTGCTTCGATCTAAAATACACGCGATATACCCTTGGTCATACTCTTCGATGTCATATCCCATCTTTTTGAGTTTTTCCAAGGTTTCTTTGACATTTTCATCAGCTGACATCACATCCCTCCTTTCATAATACATTTTATGTATTAAATGTATTATCTGTAAACATTATAGCATTATCATAATACATTTCAATGGACAAATAATATTTTTTTGTATTATTTATATACATTTGAAAGTTAAAACGCTATAATACATTTAGATTGAGGTGATGTAATAATGGATGATAATATCGGTTCAAGAGTCAAAGAGATTCGACAAGAATTGAATTTAAGCATGGAAAAATTTGGTGCTCCTATCGGAGTTTCAAGAAGTTCTATTAATAACATCGAAAAAGGACTTCATCATCCATCAGAAATCGTTATTAGATCCATATGTCGTGAATATAATATTGACTATGCTTGGTTAACAGAAGGTATTGGTGAAAATAAATTTATTTCCATTCCTGAGTCAAAGATAGATCAAATCATGGAAGATTATGGCTTAACTGAAAAAGAACGGCCACTTGTTCGAGGATATTTGGAAGCGCCTGAAGAAGTCAGACAACAAGTTGCCGATTATTTAAATTCAATTGTCGAAAGAGAAATAGCAAGAAGAGAAAAAGAAAAGAGTAACAAGAAATAGCTTGTTACTCTTTATTGTTATAAAATAGGTATGTACACAACTTATTTATGGAGGAACAGTAATGGAAAAAGTAGTTTATTATTGCCCTAATTGTGGAAAAACAGTTTCTAGATTAAAAGGAAATAAAGACAATTGTTCTAACTGCAATGGGAAAATGGTTCAAACACCAATTGATGTGGAAGAATGGAAAGCTTTAACTGATGATAAAAAAGAATCAATCAAATTAGAAATATCATCTTATGGAGTACCTGAATATAGTGGAGAACCATTAAGTGACTTAAAACATAGACATGACTTAATTCAAATCCAGAAGATTTTCGTCACCACAACAGATATAAAACGTGAATATGATATTATTGGCCCCGTATTTTATCAAATCAATGATGCAGGATCAGGGAAAATGATTTTTCAAAAGCAAAAAGAATATCGTAGTGTAATCAATGCATTAAAAGATCAAAATCAACTAGTTAATCAAAACGCATCCATAACAGAATCGATAGGAGCATTATCGGGGATGATTGAATTATTCAGTACAGGTGATATTTCAGCATCCACAAAAGATTTGTTAGGAAATGGCCATAACCAATTTGATGAAGCCTTTTTTATTTCGGTAGAAGAAATAAAAAAGCGTGCATATTATATGGGTGCAGATGCTATTATTGGCATGAAAGAAGAACTAAATCTAGACACTAACGGATTTCAACATTTTTATATGCAAATGTACGGAACTGCCGTTAAATTTAAATAATAATAAAGCTAGGGTAAATTCCCTAGCTTATATTTCTTCTTTGCCAACTACTTCATCAGACCAAATTTTAGTCTTAATAGCATTCAAATCTTTCCACAATTGAGATTCTCTTTTTTTCTTAAATTTAGTATCCTTCTTTTAAATTTGCGCGTAAATACCTATAGGTATTAGTGTTATTCATTTTTAGATGATAACAGCAGTCTTTGTGCATGATTATACAGAATTTGCAGATCATCCACGTTAAGCTTTTCTGCCAGGATAATTAATTTTTTTATCCATAAATCCCTTTCCATAAGATCATCCCTTTCCATTCATTTTCTATGAATAAAAAGAAAAACGTTTTCCTTATTATAATATATAATAAGTCTTAAATTTTATATGTCAATGCCTGTTTTGTATTAAATTGTGCAAATATAATACTAAAAAGTGCAAATGGTTATATATCACATTGCCAGTATTGAATTTTTTTCGGGGGGGGGTAGAATTTTTAATGAACTTTTGGTTATATTATTAACTAATTTTGTTTTGTAAATATTTATTAATATTTTGCATTTTTAATTACTCTTTTTAAAATGTGATGTTATTATTCATGTGTACATGATAAATATTTTAGGCTTTTTTCTATTTCCTCAAGAAAAGATTAGCAGAGAATGAAAAACAGATAGTGGTGTTGAGCAGCATACACTATCTGTTTTTCATTTTATATTCTTTCATAAATAGACATTGTTTATGTCACATTTACAACAACTTATTCATCATATCTACAATGCTCTTATCTTTTGTATCAAACCAGTGTGCATATGTATTGTGCAATGTTTCAACCGTATCTCCTAAGCGTTTTGCTATGTCAAAATCTGAGAATCCAGCTCCCGCCATGTTATTAATTAGAAATGATGCATGTGAATGTCTAAAATCATGAATTCTTATTTTAGGCAATCCATCATCTTTTTCTTTTGCCTTATTATATGCATCATCAAATCTTCTTTGTACTGTCTGAGGTGATATTGGTTTATAATATCCAAACACAAATTTATCTTTTGTGAAATCATCCCATTTAGAACATTCTAAAAACCATTCTCGAAGCATTTTAGACAATGTATTAGGCATTGTGATAGTTCTATAGCTATTGTTTGTTTTTGGCGGTGTAAGCCATTTATTAGGATCTTTCTCTTTGTATCTATATGTTTTGTTGATGTCTATAGTTTGTTTTCTAAAATCAATGTCCTTCCATTGTAGGGCCATGGCTTCACCTTTTCGTAATCCCATGTAGAATAAAACAGAATAAAAACATTTCATCATTTGTTCATCTACTTCTTCAATAAATAAATCAAAATCATATTGCTGCCATATTGTCATTTCTTCTTTTCTTTCATTCAATCTGAGATCTCGTTTTACATATGTCATTGGATTTGATTGGATGTATTCAGAAGTAACACCAAATTTATATATCTTATTTAAAAAGAAATATATTCTTGATACGTATGCTTTTGAATATTTCTCATCAAATTTGTTGATCAAGTTTTGCATTTGTCTTTTATCTAGAAAATCAATATCTTTCATTTCCTTAGAAAGAACATTGTACAAATATTCATCTGATTTTAGTGTTGATTCTTTGACATACTTTTTATTATATTCTTTAAAAGCTTTATATAGTCTGTCAAAATTCATGTCTGATGGAAGCATAAAGAAATCTTTTCTGAATTCAACCTCAGCTTTCTGTGCTTCCCATTTAGAATCAAAACCACGCTTACGATATCTCTTTATACATTTACCATCTTTATATATTTTTCCGGCAAACATATATTTTCCTGTCTTCTTATCTAATTCCACTGCCATTTTTTGTGCCCTCTTATATGTCCATAATATGCAAAAAAAGGGTATAATTCAATATTTTAATATCAAATTATACCTCAATATACCCCAAGGCAAATAAAAAAGCCTTTAAATAAAGGCTTAAATTTCAATGGAGCAGATGAGGGGAATTGAACCCCCGTATCAGCCTTGGCAAGGCTGTGTTCTACCATTGAACTACATCTGCATGAATGGCGGTCCAGATGGGACTCGAACCCACGATCTCCTCCGTGACAGGGAGGCATGTTAACCACTACACCACTGGACCATAATTTTCCAAAAATAAGATGGCGGAGAAGGAGAGATTTGAACTCTCGCGCCAGTTTCCCGACCTATACCCTTAGCAGGGGCACCTCTTCAGCCACTTGAGTACTTCTCCAAGAATATTTCCAGAATACTTATTTTTTAGAACAACCTGCGTTATCCGTAACGCCCGTTTATAATAACATGGATAAAAACTTATTGCAAGCAAATTTTTTAAAAAAGATAAAAAAAATTTAGAGGTCAATTTTTGACCTCTAAACTCTTACTTTCCAAACAATGTTTTGTTGTCTACTTCAGCTTTAAATTTAGCTAAAGCTTCATCTAAAGATAATGTAACACTATCCTTTTTACCACTCTGACGAATTGTAACTGTATTGTTTTCTTGCTCTCCATCACCAACTACGATTTGGTAAGTAACCTTTTGTAGCTGTGCCTCACGAACACGATAACCCAATTTTTCGTTACGAGAATCTACTGTTGCACGCATTCCTAATGCTGTTAATGCATCACATACTTTATTTGCGTATTCAACATGTTTTTCGTGGTGTACTGGAATTACAACAAATTGACGTGGAGCTAGCCATAATGGGAAGTGTCCACCAAAGTGTTCGATCAAGATACCAATGAAACGTTCAACTGATCCATAAACTACACGGTGTAACATAATTGGAGTTTTCTTTGTTCCATCTGCATCTACATATTTACATTCGAATCTTTCAGGCAAGTTCATATCCAACTGTACAGTACCACATTGCCATACACGTCCTAAGCTATCTTTGATATGGATATCCAATTTAGGCCCATAGAATGCACCATCTCCAGGATTTACTTTATATTCTTTACCTGCATGAACACAAGCTTGTGCCAATGCTTTTTCTGAAGCATCCCAGATTTCTTCAGATCCAATATATCCACTTTCTGGACGTGTTGATAATTCAATTTCATATGGTAAACCAAATACAGAATAAATACGATCTACCAATTGTAATACTTTTTTAACTTCTTCTTCCAATTGATCAGGAGTTACAAATAAGTGCGCATCATCTTGTGTGAATGTACGCACACGGAACAATCCATTCAATGCACCACTTGCTTCGTGACGGTGTACTTGTCCTAATTCCCCTAAACGCAATGGTAAATCTTTATATGAGTGCAAAGTTGAGTTATATACTAATAAAGCTCCTGGACAGTTCATTGGTTTGATTGCGAATTCACGATCATCGACCATTGAAGTGTACATGTTATCTTTATAGTGATCCCAGTGTCCACTCAACTCCCATAATTCTTTTGACATCATAATTGGAGTCTTAATGAATTGATATCCTTCTTTTGTGTGTTCTTGGTACCAGTATTGTTCCAAGATGTTACGTAAAATCATTCCATCTGGCAAGAAGATAGGCATACCTGGCGCAAATTCACTAATTGTGAATAAGCCCATTTCTTTTCCTAATTTCTTGTGGTCACGTTTTTTAGCTTCTTCTAAAGCTTCTAAGTGAGCTTCCAATTCTTCTTTTGTATCGAAACAAATACCATAAACACGTTGAAGCATTTTATTGTTTGCATCACCTTTCCAGTAAGCACCAGAATGTTTCAACAATTTAAAGTTTTTACACATCTTAACAGTCTCAACGTGAGGTCCACGACATAAGTCCGCAAATTCACCTTGACGATAGATTGTAATATTTCCATCTTCTAATCCGTTGATCAAATCAATTTTATAAGGATCATCCTTGAACATTTCTAAAGCATCTTCTTTAGAGATTTCTTCACGAACAATTCTTTTTCCGTCTTTGGCAATTTTCTTCATTTCTTTTTCGATTTTTGCCAAATCCTCTTCTTTTAATTTTACATCTCCTAAATCCATATCGTAGTAGAAACCTTCAGAAATAACAGGTCCTACCCAGAATTTAGCATTTGGATATAAACGCTTAACAGCTTGAGCCATCATATGAGCACATGAGTGGTTCAACATAGATAAATGTTCATTTTCTAATACATTCACTAATTCCATTTTACTTTCCTCCATTTTTCCATATAAAAAGCGACAGCCATCAAAGGACGTCTGTCGCACGCGGTACCACCTTTGTTTATACAATTACTGTATACACCTCAAACCTTTTAACGCAAGAATTACGGCACACTTTTTCAAGGGCAATTCAAAGGTAGTAAATACATACATTCGCAAAGTGTTTTCACCAACCACACTCTCTCTACATTTGAATAGAATGTATTCATATCCTTATCACTATTGTTGCCTAGATTATAGACCGAAATACGAGGTGTGTCAAAAGAAAAACTCAAGAATTAATGACAATGTCCACCACACGAATGACTTTCGCCAGAATCATGTTTTGTACAAGTCACATCCGTTGTAAATTCTAGTTTTCCACTTAAATATTTCTTAACAGCCTCATCCGCATTTCCGGTTACTCCACCAAATGAATGAATCCCAAAACTAGCCAATGCAGTTTTAGCCCCTTGTCCAATACCACCACAAAGTACAATGTTTACATTTTGTTCTTTTAGAGCATTCGAAACACTAACATGTCCATGTCCTTCGACTGTAATTACTTCACTCTTAATAATTTCATTATGATCTGTTTCATAGATTTTAAATTCTGAACTATGACCAAAGTGTTGAAATACTTCTCCATCCTTATAACTGACTGCAATTCTCATACTATACCTTCTTTCCATTCCATTATATATAGTTTATCCAAATAATTGAAGGCATGAAAAAAACGCCCTGAATAGGCGTTAATAGTCTTTGGTGGAGATGAGGAGAATCGAACTCCTGTCTAAGCAAAGTCCCACGAGACAGCGTTTACAGCTTTTTCCATCTAGTTATCCAAAAGTTTCGGATGGAAACAAAAATTCTTTTGGGTTAGCTATAGTTGATTCAAAATAAGCAGCTAGCCAATACTTATTTCTATCTTCTTTTCTTTAACACTCAGTCTGAAATAAGAAAGCGAAATTTCAGAAAGGGGCTGCGAAGCCAAACGTAGGCAATAAAATTAAGCAGCGAAAGCCATGCTTTGGTTCATACCAAATACATTAGCAAGTTTATTTTTAGCAATTAATTTAAGTTGGTTATTACACGTATCCTTCGTGGCTGTGGCTGAATCCAAACATTTACTCATCGAATGCCTGAACATCCCCAAGGAACATCAGTATAATCTATTAATACTGATTTTTCAAGGCCTTTTGAATCTCTCTTTGCGCATCCTTCGCCTTTTGAGACTCACGCTTATCATGAAGATTTTTACCTTTCGCCAAAGCAATTTCTAACTTTGCCAAACCTTTATACAAATAAATTCTCACAGGTACAACCGTATACCCTTTAACACGCGCAGATTGCTCCAATTTTTGAATTTCCTGCTTATGCATTAAGAGTTTGCGATCACGCGTTTCATCATGATTAAATCGGTTTCCAAATTCATAAGGAGAAATATGCATACCTTTAATAAAAGCTTCCCCTTTTTGAAAACTGATATAGCTGTCCTTTAATTGAACTTTTCCTCTTCGAATACTTTTTATTTCTGTTCCCTGAAGCACTAAGCCTGCTTCAAAACGATCATACAACTCATATTCATGTCTTGCCTTACGATTTTCGGCTATTGTCTTTTGATTTTGACTCATTCTAAAACCACCTCTACTCCATCACAATCTTGCATTACAGACTGGACAAATTGTTGCACCCATTCTTTTGAAAGATCATAATTCGAAGCTAAGTTATGTGTTTGTGCAAGCGAATCATTGTAATCTTCGATTGGGTAAGTCTTCCATGCATTATACCCTACATCAAACCATGTAATCAATGGAATAAATTTAGTATCTGTAAAAGAAGTCTTTTTTGTATCTAGATCATAATTCAGTGTAAAGCTCGCCATTCCACCAACCATAGTAATATCCATATCCTGGGCACTCGTATAATTTCCTAATGAATAATACACAAGTGTATCTTGCTTCTTTCCTTTAATAACTTTTGCCGGTTCAATAACGTGTGGGTGTGAACCAATCACAACCTCGGCACCTAGTTCATTTAAATAATTTGCCAAATCTTCCTGCTCTTCAGTCGGCTCCATCTGATATTCTTCACCCCAATGCATAGAAACCAATTGGACATCGCTCACTTTACTTAAAGCTTCCATATCTTTTTTCATTTGATCCTTATCAATCAAATCCACAAGCCATGGCTTATCTTCAGGCACACTAAATCCATTCAAGCCATAGGTATATCCAAGAAATCCTACTTTGATTCCATTGATTTCTTTTACTAATGTACGCTTTTTATCCTTTTGAGACGTATGCGAACCCGTCGTAATAACATCTGGATAATTCTTTCGAATCAAATCAATCTGTGTTAATAAACCCTCAGCCCCTCGATCCATAGAGTGATTTGAACTTAAACTCCACCAATCAAAGCCAGCCTTATTGACTGAAGACAGAATTTCTGTAGGTCCATTAAAAGTAGGGTATCCACTCAATTCATATTCTTCGCCAATACATAACGTTTCAAAATTGATATATGCCAAATCTGCATTTTGTGTATATTTATTTGTCATTTCATAATAGGAATCAAAATTGTAATATCCATCTCTTTGGTATGGGTACCAATACATCGCACCATGATACAAGTTGTCACCTACACCTACAAACGTAAATGATTTTTTATTTTCCTGTTTTTTTGTAGAAACATTTTTTACAACCTTTGTTGCTTCTTTCGAATTTGGTGTGGGGTGTGTTAAAATAAAGCCCATTAAGCTGAAATTGAATATACATAATATAATGATCCATGTCCATTTCTTTTTCATAATTTAATTTTACCAAAAAAAGCTTGCATTTTCCAAAATTATTAGGTAATATTAAAAGGCACTTGGGGTGTTAGCTCAGCTGGGAGAGCACCTGCCTTGCACGCAGGGGGTCATCGGTTCGATCCCGATACGCTCCACCAAGTAAAAAATACGCTGTAAGCAAATTTGCTTACAGCTTTTTTGTTTTATTCAATTGCTTCAAAAATACCAGACTTTTGATAAAGAATCCATTTTCCAATATTTACACAATGATCACAAATTCTTTCTAAGTATTTACCGACAAGTAACACATCCACTAGAGTCCCTGTATCATGCTCTTTTCTGGCTAATAAATCAACATAGACCTCTTTAGCCTTTTCATATTGTGCATCCGCTTGATCATCCATTTTAATAACTTGATCTGCTGCTTTTTCGTCTTTCTGAATAAAACCTTCAATCGCAAGTGTAATCATTTCTTTTGCGATGATAAATTGTTGTTGAATACTATCATCCACAACTAAATCTTCCATATTCAAAGCACAAATCAGTTCTGAAACTTCTTTTTCCTGATCCATGATACGTGTTAGATCACGAATTGTATTTGTAGCTACAGTAATACGTCTTAAGTCTTTCGCAACCGGATGTTGAAGAAGAAGAATCTTCATACAAATTTGTTCAGCTTCTCTTCCTTGTTCACTCACTTCTTCATGCATTTGCGAAACATCTTGAACTAAAGTTTTGTTTCCATCTAAAATAGCGTGCTTGCAAAACCACAATCCTTTTAAACAGTCTTGAGACATTTGTGTCATAGTCAGTTCTAACTGTCTTGTTTGTTTTAAAAACTTTGTAGGTAAAACCATTATCCAAACCTCCCTGTAATATAGTCTTCTGTTTTCTTTTCTTTTGGCGTAGAGAACAATGTTTCTGTATCACTATACTCAATTAAATCCCCCAATAAGAAGAAGGCTGTTTTATCACTAATACGCATAGCTTGCTGCATATTGTGAGTAACAATAACGATTGTATAGTCTTTTTTCAATTCTAAAGTCAATTCTTCAATCTTACTAGTTGAAATTGGATCTAGAGCACTTGTAGGTTCGTCCATCAACAATACTTCAGGTTGCATAGCCAAGGCTCTTGCGATACATAAGCGTTGTTGTTGGCCACCAGACATTCCTAAAGCTGATTTATGTAGACGATCCTTCACTTCATCCCAAATGGCAGCTTGTCTTAAACTTCTTTCAACAATTTCATCCAATTCACTTTTCTTTTTGATTCCAAAAATTCTTGGGCCATACGCAATATTGTCATAAATACTTTTTGGGAATGGATTAGGCTGTTGAAATACCATTCCAACTCTACGTCTTAATTCAATCGCATCCATATTTTTGTAGATATCCGTTCCATCTAGGCAAATATCACCTGTGATTTGAGTACTTTCCACCAAGTCATTCATTCGATTCAATGTTTTTAAAAATGTTGATTTACCACATCCACTAGGACCAATGAATGCTGTAATTTCTTTTTCTTTGATATCCAAATTTATATTCTTTAAGGCATGAAAATCACCATAATATAAATTCAGATCATTCACTGTAAATTTATTATTCATACGTAACCTTTCTATTTCTCTAATCCAGCTTGTTTTTTGGAAATGTGTCTTGACCAGACATTGGCTCCAATACTAAATGCCAATACTAAAATCATCAACACAGCACTAGATAAATTAGCCAATGCTCGATCTTGTCCATTGGTTTGTAAGTTCCAGATTTGGATGGATAATGTTTCAGCAGGTCTTAACACATTAATTGGCGATGTTGGAGAAGTAAAACTAAAATTATTCCAACGCAAATCGCTTCCTGAACCAGTTGTATAAAGTAATACAGCAGCTTCACCAAATCCACGACCAGCCGCTAAAATAACACCGGTCATAATACGTGATAGGCATGCTGGCAATAGTACATGGAATATGGTTTGCCACTTTGTTGCTCCAAGTCCCATACTTCCATGATAAAAGCCTTCAGGCAAACCTTTTATCGCATCTTCTGTTGTTGTTGTAATCAAAGGTAAACTTAGAATTGATATAGACAGAGCACCTGCTAATAAACTTTTTGATAATCCAATGACAACTAAGAAAATCAAATATCCAAATAAACCGACAACAATACTTGGTAAAGAAGACAATGTTTCAATACAAGTTCTTAAAAAGCGTGTTACAAGCCCTGGTTTTGCGTACATCGCCAAATAAATGCCGGCTAATATTCCAATTGGAACCGAAACCAACAAAGAAATAAATACTAAGTAAATCGTATTAAAAACTTGGTTTCCAATGCTGCCAGATCGAGTAAAGCCAAACATTTCTGGTTTAGCCCCTAACAAGCCCCCAATAATAACTTTACCGGCAAAGCCTACAAGAAGTAAAAAGAAGAATAAGGCGATACCATAGAAGACGATTGTCATGAATTGATCAATCATTTTTGCTCTTTTAATTCTAGAATCCATCTCTATTCTCCTTTCGGTCTTGAAAACTTATGAATAATAGTAATAAACAATAGCGAAATCAAGAACAACAATAAAGCCATTGTCCATAGGGCTGCCTTCATTTCTCCACCTTCCATCGCATTTCCCATTTGAGCTGCAATTTCCGTTGTTAGTGTTTTTGAAGTAGAAAAAATACTCTTAGGTAAAGCCGTTGTCTGACCAATAACCATCGCAACAGCTAAAGCTTCACCAAACGCTCTTGCCAGTCCTAATACAATACCTGAAATGACTCCAGGTAATGCAGCAGGAATTACGACACGATATATCGTTTGCCAGCGTGTTGAGCCAAGTCCATAAGCAGCCATTCGTGTTTCTTTTGAAACAGCTCGAATTGCATCACTGGCAACACTGGTAATCGATGGAAATATCATAATGGATAAAACAAGACTTGCTGCAAGTATAGAGTGTCCTACCTGCAAATCAAATACTTTCTTTAAGAACGGAATCAAGACCGTTAATCCAACCCATCCATAGACAACACTAGGAATTCCGGCAAAAATTTCTACCATAGGACGATAGAATTTTTCACCAAACTTAGGTGAAATTTCTGTCATAAAAATAGATGATCCTAACGCAAAAGGCGTGGCAATCAATAAGGCCAATCCACAAACACATAGCGATCCAACAATAAAGATCAAGGCTCCTACATGTCCTTTTGAACTGGCATTATCCATTGGTGCAAAGTTTGCACTGCCAAGAAACTCTTGTAGAGTATGATGAAATTTTAAAAATGTATCAGAACCTTTATAAACTAGAAAAGCTCCAATTAATAGAGTTACAAATATCACGAACAGACCACCAATTGTAACGAGAATCTGCCAAAAATATTCTTTACAAAACATGCTTTTACGACTCATCAAATTCCTCCAAACTAAATGAATAACGGACATATATTTCAATGTCCGTTAAAGAACTCGCAATTAGTGATCTGTTTTTTCCATTTTGCTAGAAACACCATAGCCTAATGATTCCATTTTCTTACCGAATTTTTCACCCATGATGTAATCTAAGAATGCTTTTGTAGCTTTATCTGGTTCTCCATTTGTATACATGTGCTCAAATGTCCAAACTTTATAGTCACCACTATATGTGTTTTCTAATGTTGGTTCAACCCCATCAATTGCGACTGTATCTACATCGTCATTGTCTACTAAATAAGATAATGCCACATAACCGATTGCACCTTTTGTATCTGTTACATTTTGTAACAATACACCAGAATCATCTGTTTCCATTGAAGTGTTGCTTGCTTCTTCATTTCCATCTAATGCATATTTTTGGAATGTTGCTCTTGTTCCTGATGAAGTTGGACGAGTAACTAAGACAATGTCTTCATCTGGTCCACCAACATCTTTCCAGTTTGTTGTTTTTCCTGTGAAGATATCAATCAATTGTTGTTTGGTTAAATCTTTAACACCAACATCTTTATTTACGATTGGAGCCATTGTTACAACACAAACTTGGTGATCGACTAAATCTTTAGCTTGATCCTTATCTAATTTTTCTTCAGCCGCAACATCGGAGTTTCCTAGTGTAACGGTTTTATCAGCTACCTGTTTTAAGCCTTCTCCTGAACCACCAGCATCTACTGTAATTGAAACATCTAGGTTTTCGTTTGAAAACTGTTCGGCTGCAACATCCACCAATGGTTTCAACGCACTTGAACCTGCGGCTGTAATTGTTCCGCTTAAACTTTCATTTTTTGAATCACTGTCATCGGATGCAACATTTGAACTACATCCTACCATAGCTGCAGATAATCCTACGATCATTGCACCTTTTAAAAACTTATTCATATTTTCCTTGTCCTCTTTTCTTTCGACACACATATCATAATGCATGTTTGTTAAACGAAAAAAATGGTTCTGTTAAGGTTTCGTTAAATGATTTGTTTTGATTTTAAGCACACCTGAATTCAATTTATGAACAAATTTCTTGAAATATAATGTAAATAAATGTATAATCATGAAACATAAAAGAAAGGAAAGGTGGAAATATTTTCACCGAGGTAACAAAATGACACGTGTATATAACTTTAGTGCCGGTCCCGCATGCTTACCAGAATGGGTCTTAAAAAAAGCTGCAAGCGAAATGTTAGATGCTCATAATAGTGGAATGAGTGTTATGGAGATGTCCCACCGTTCCAGTGAATTCCAGGATATTATAGATACTTGTAAAGCAAGATTAAAAAGATTGATGAACATTCCTGATGAATATGAAATTTTATTCTTACAAGGAGGTGCTTCTTTACAATTTACTATGATTCCTTTGAATTTAGAAAAACATAACGTAGATTTGATCAATACGGGTCAATGGACAAAGAAAGCTTTAAAAGAACATGAAAAATTAGGAAAAGTAAATGTAGTCGCGTCAAGTGCAGAAGATAACTTTACGTATATTCCTAAAATTAAACAAGAAGATTTAAGTGAAGATTCTGATTATGTATATATTTGTGAGAACAACACAATCTATGGAACTAAATATAAAGAACTTCCTCCACATGAAGGAAAGTTATTAGTTGCAGATTTATCAAGTTGTATTTTAAGTGAAAGAACGGATGTTTCTAAATATGATTTAATTTTTGCCGGTGCCCAAAAGAATATGGGGCCTGCAGGTTTAACTGTGGTTATCATAAAAAAAGACTTGATTGGTTTAGCTGATGAAAAAACACCAAGCATGTTAAACTACAAAACATATGCTGACAATGATTCTATGTTCAATACGCCACCTACTTATGCCATCTATATTTGTGGTTTAGTACTTGAATGGCTAGAAACACAAATTGGTGGATTGGAAAGCATGGAAAAGATCAATCGTCAAAAAGCTAAATTATTATATGACTATATCGATGCTTCTAAACTCTATTCAAATCCTGTTGTACCTGAAGATCGTTCTTATACAAATGTTCCTTTTGTGACTGGTGATAAAGATCTAGATACTAAATTTGTTAAAGAAGCAAAAGAAGCAGGAATTGTAAATATTAAAGGTCACAGAACGGTTGGTGGTATGCGTGCAAGTATTTATAATGCCATGCCACTTGAAGGTGTAGAAGCCCTAATTGCATTTATGAAGAAATTTGAAGAGGAGAATTATAATGCCTAAAATAAAACTCTACAATAATATTGCACAAATTGGTTTAGATCAGTTTACGCCAGATTATGAAGTAAACGAAAACATGGAAGATGAAGATGCCATTTTAGTTCGTAGTGCCAATCTTCATGATATTGAATATAATACCAACCTTAAAGCCATCGCTCGTGCAGGTGCTGGTGTCAACAACATTGATATTGATACTTGTACTAAAAAAGGGATTGCCGTATTCAATACTCCAGGCGCAAATAGTAATGCCGTAAAAGAACTTGTATTTGCGGGTATGTTACTTGCAAGTCGTGATATTTATCATGGTATTGAATGGATCCAAACGCAAAAAGAAAATGAGAACATCACAAAAGATATTGAAAAACAAAAAAAGAAATATGCTGGACATGAATTAACCGGTAAATCACTAGGTGTCATCGGTTGTGGTGCCATTGGTATCCAGGTTGCCAATCTAGCCTTACGCTTTGGTATGAAAGTTTATGGATATGATCCATATATGTCAGTCGATGCTGCATGGAACTTATCTCGATATGTAAATCATGTCACAAATATTGATGATTTATATCGCCAATGTGATTTTATTACGATTCATGTGCCTTTAAATGATGGAACTAAAAACTTTATCAATAAAGATAGTTTTGACAAGATGAAAGATGGCGTCAAATTATTAAACTTTGCTCGTGGTGGCCTCGTTGATGAAGATGCTCTATTGGTGGCATTAGATGACAACAAAGTTGAATCTTATGTGACTGATTTTCCAAGTTTAAAAGTTATTCAAAATGATAAAGTCATCGCAATTCCTCACTTAGGTGCTTCAACCGAAGAGAGTGAAGAGAATTGTGCTGTAAAAGCCGCTCAGGAACTAATGGATTATTTAACTTATGGAAATATATCAAATTCTGTCAATTTACCAAATGCGAAGATGGATATGAATTCACCATTTAGAATCACTTGTATTCATGAAAATAAGCCTAAAATGATTTCTCAAATCACAGATATTTTTAAGGATGCTAATATTGAAAACTTAATGAATAAATCTAAAAAAGATATTGCGTATACAATTATTGATTTAGATTCAGAAGTTGATATTTCTCCAATTGAAAAAATCAATGGTATGATTAGAGTATCTACTTATAAGAAATAGGATGGGATGGTACTATGATTGATGCACATACACATTTAGAAAATGGTGATTTAAGCATTGAATATGTTCATAAGTTTATTGATGCGGCCAAAGAAAAAGGGATTACTCATCTTCAAATATTAGATCACACACATAGATTCTTTGAATTTAAAGACTGTTATAAAAGAGTTTGTGAAGTATCTACATTACAAGAAGAGTGGCTTTTAAAGAAACAAAAAAACTCCATAGATGATTATTTAAAATTAATTGAAGCATTAAAAAAAGAAACTTTTGACATCGATGTACGTTTTGGCCTTGAAGTATGTTACACGCCTGAAACAGAAAGTCTATTATCCTCCATCCTTAAAAACTACCATTTTGACTTTCTAATTGGCAGTGTGCACTCTGTAAATGGTTATCTATATGATATGGATGCCTTTTCTAAAGAATTACTTTGGAACAAAAATGATCCTTCTAATATTTATAAGTCCTATTATGACGCTATTGAAAAACTAATCCAATCCAATCTCTTTGATCAAGTGGGTCATCCAGATGTGATCAAATTGTATTCGATTGATCCAGGCTACGATTTACATCCTACCTACCATCATATCGCTCGTCTGGCAAATGAATACAAAATTAAAATGGAAGACAACACTAAAGCTCATTATTCATATCATCATCCTGATATTGGCTTAAATGCTGATTTTAGAAATATCCTAAAAGAAAATAATGTAAAAATTGTTACTGCAAGTGATGCTCATTATCCTAACGATGTGGGGCGCTGCTTTGAATTATTAGATCCTAGATAAGCCTAGGATCTTTTTTTAGGCAAAGAAAAAGACAGAACTTAATCTGCCTGTGTTTCTTTATTGACTAAAAATACACTTAAACTTACAAGTAACAATGCAATTAAACTTGATAGTTGGAATGCCTGATTGGATTCATGTAATACAACACTTGATAAAATCACACCGATGATAGGTGTTACGCACATATAGACACCAATCTTACTAACAGGATTTACAGATAATAACAATCCCCAAATCGTATAGGCGATAGCGGATACAAGAGCTAAATGAATCAATACAAGAAGGCCTAGATTAAATCCAAATGTAATGTGTCCTCCCATTAAATAGCCTGTTATAGCTAAGAGAATACCTCCTAGAGAGAATTGATATCCACTTAACAGGACGGCATTTTGATTTTGTGTGAACTTCTTAATAAAGGCAGCCGATATAGATCCACAAAATTGTGACATCAACACAAAGCCTTCACCCGCAAAAGAAAAACTGGCACTGGCTCCACTAATATTCATAAATAAAATGCCCAAGAATCCAATAAAACAGCCTAATGCTTTTCGTGCTGTAATTTTTTCATAATGAAAAATTAAACTAGCCACTAACAAAGATATAAAGGCACTGGTTCCTGAAATAATGGATCCGTTGACTCCTGATGTATGTGAAAGTCCAATATAATAGAAAAAATACTGTCCAGCTGTTTGAAAAAGAGCTAGAGTGCATATGCCTTGAATATTCTCTTTTTTAGCTACTAATACTTTTTTCTGTAAGAAAGAACCAAATAATATGACTAAAAATCCAGCTAATGTAAAACGTATGCCTGCAAACATTAAAATACTAGGTACACCTTCAATATTAAATAGCTTATATCCCCATTTAATGAATGGAGCTGCACTTCCCCATAGTGTACAACATAGCATGGCTAGTAAAAATACATGTAATGGCTTTTTAAAAAATTCCCTGTTCTCCATGTCTAATTAAAACTTATCCTTCCCTTTTTTCCTCTAATTCCATCCAACGATTAGTTAAAGTTTCAAGTTCTTCTTCTTTCTGCGTTCTCAAATCACTTAATTCTTTTAATTTCGCAAAATCACTTTGACACTCATTCATCTGATGGTCTAAAGCTTCCATTTCACTTTCTAATACTTCCATCTTCTCAGGTAGTTTCTCCAATTCCTTTTTTTCCATATAAGATAATTGAGATCTTTTCTTCTTTTCAATCGGCTTTTGAACAACAACCTTCTTATTCTCATCTTTCGATTTTACTAAATAATCACTATATCCACCACTGTACTGTTTAAAAGTACCATCTTCTTGATGGACAAACACTTTATCCACAACACGATCCAAAAAATATCGGTCATGGCTTACAGTAATAATGGCTCCTTGGAAATCATCTAAATAATCTTCTAATACGTCTAATGTCAAAATATCCAAATCATTTGTTGGCTCATCCAATAACAGGATATTTGGTTCTTGCATCAAAACTCTTAATAGATATAGTCTTCTTCTTTCTCCACCGGATAGTCTTGATAGCGTGGTATAGTGCATATTTCTTGGAAATAAAAATCTTTCAAGCATTTGCGAAGCACTTAGTGTCATACGATCGTATTCAATGACTTTAGAAACTTCTTCAATATAATCAATAACACGCATATTTAGATCGACACCTTGATCCGCTTGTCTGAAATATCCAATTTTAACCGTGGTTCCATATTCAATGGTTCCATAGGTTGGTTGTTTCAACCCTGCAATAACATCTAACAAAGTAGATTTGCCGCATCCATTCTCTCCAATAATACCAATACGGTCTTGTCGTAATAATACATAGTTAAAATCATGAAATAATGACTTTTCTGGATAATCAAATCCTAAATTCATACATTCAATTGTTTTATTTCCCAATCGTTGCATAGTCGCATTTATTTTTAATGAGTCTTCTTGCTGTTTAAAACGTTTCTGACGCAATTCTTCAAACCTTTGAAGTCGACTATTCGATTTTGTGCCACGCGCCTGTACGCCCGCTCTAACCCACTCTAATTCCTTTTTATATAAGTTCTTGTGTTTATGGGCTGCTAATTTTTCTTGTTCAATACGCGTTTCCTTATTTTCTAAATACACTTCATAATTTCCATTATGAATATATAAGTCGCCTTGATCCAATTCAATCATTTTTGTACAAACACGATCTAAAAAATAACGATCGTGTGTGACCATAAATATTGCACTCTTTGAACGAATCAAATAATTTTCCAACCATTCAACCATATCGTTATCTAAATGGTTTGTCGGTTCATCCAAAAGCAACAAATCACAACTTGTGCATAGTGCTAAGGCAAGAGCCACTCTTTTTCTTTGTCCACCTGACATATTTGACATGGCGCTTTGATAATCTGTAATACCCAGTTTTGTTAGAATCGATTTTAATTCAAACTCTGCTACAGGATGCTCATTTTTAGAATTGACCAATTGAATTTCATCCCATACACAATCCGTTTTGAATTCTGGATTTTGAGGTAAATAATGAATCTTGATTCCATTCTTTTTAATAATGGTTCCTGAATCATAATTTTCAATACCTGCAAGTATCTTTAATAAAGTACTTTTACCTGTACCATTGACTCCAATCAACGCAATTTTATCAGTATCTTCTATTGTAAAACTCGCATCTTTTAAAATGCATTTATCATTTATTTTCTTTTTTAAACTTTCTGTTGAAATTAACATAACATCACCTGAGTTTTATTATATAATACTTTTTGAGGTGACACGCATGAAACTTATTAAAAATATTCAAATTTATGCACCTGAAAATTTGGGAGTAAAAGATGTATTGATTTCAGATTCTAAAATCGAAAAAATTGATAATCATATCGAACTTTCTTATCCAATTGAAACAATTGATGGCACAGGATGCATTTTAACGCCAGGTCTAATTGATCGCCACGTTCATATTACTGGTGGTGGTGGAGAAGCCGGATTTATTTCTAGAGCTAGGCCTATAGATGTACAGGAAATATTAGATGCAGGTATCACAACTGTCATTGGATTATTGGGAACAGATGGTTATACAAGAAGTACAAAAGAATTATTTGCGAAAGCTAAAGAATTAACACAGAAAGGTGTACATACCTATATCTTAACAGGTAGCTATGCATATCCAAGTAATACGTTAACTAGTTCTATGGAAGATGATATTGTGTTTATTGATAGTATTCTTGGTATAAAACTTGCTTTAAGTGATCATAGATCGAGTCATGTAACAGAGGAAGAATTAACTCGATTAGCTTCTAAAATCCGTACCGCAAGCTTAATTGCAGGAAAACAAGCGAACTTAACAATTCATATGGGAGACGAAAAACAAGCCTTAGACTTAGTTTTTAACATCTTAGAAAAAGCGGATATTCCTGTTTCTTTATTCCAGCCAACACACTGTACAAGAAATCCTCATTTATTTGAAGAAGCAAAAAGATTTACTGATATGGGTGGTACAATTGACATAACATGTGATGGTAATGGTAAAACTTTGAGTTACATTCAACAAATTAAAAATACAGAGAAAGTAACCATTTCTAGTGACGCTCAAGGATCTTGGTCTACATACAATGAAGATGGATCCGTTAAAGAAATTGGTATTACACCGATTTCAAACTTAAAGAAGGAATTCATTTATCTGAAAAATGAACTTGGGTATGAAAATGCTTTGCCATTCTTTACGAAAAATGTTGCGAATGTATTAGGTTTTAAACATACAGGACAAGTTAAAGAGGGATTTGATTGTGATCTTGTCATTTGGAAGGAAGATCAAATTCAAAAAGTAATCACAAAAAAATAGGCACTGATTCACTCAGTGCCTCAGACTGTTGACAAAGTGACTGTCGACAGTCTTTTTAAAATCTGATAGAATATCTGTGGCAGAAACGTACTTCATAAACCCAAAAATAGTCGACGTTTCTGCCATTTATTATGCCAAAAATGATAT